>ENA-ORNF01000018-ORNF01000018.1-human-gut-metagenome-genome-assembly--contig:-NODE-18-length-146772-cov-10.351234_pt1 | contig 146772 bp, 188 predicted proteins | sample MGYA00242110_ERZ509012 | MGnify/ENA primary metagenome ERZ509012 (study PRJEB26280, sample SAMEA2338714) | human gut metagenome | biome: human gut; feature: human-associated habitat; material... | reverse complement strand
AAAAGCCATTCATTGAATAGATTCTTGAACGGAACGAAGTCAGACAAGCCTTTTTCTGTATCTTCATTTTCTGTGACGGCAATATAGCGGATTCGCTTTTCTGGAAAGTAGAATTCCAGATAATAGTCCATCATGATATGCTCACGACCAAGGCGGGAGAGATCCTTGGTAATAATGCAATTCACCTTTCCGGACTCGACATCTTCCATCATGCGTTGGAATGCTGGACGATCAAAGTTCGTACCACTCCAACCGTCATCAATGTACTCGTCAACTATAATGAAGTGCTGCTCATTAGCAAATTGTGTGATGATTTTGCGCTGGGTTTCAATACTAACGCTTTCTCCGTAATCCTCATCGTCTCGGCTCAATCGCATATAGAGCGCGACGCGATAAATCAGTTGTTTCACCGTTGTTTAGCAACCTCCTTTAGTAGTGAAACAACTCGCACTTATGATAAGCTTACCGCGTAATTATATCACAAGTACGAGCTGTTGTCACCGGTATTAAGCCGCATTTGCGGCGTATTGTACGGCATTTTCTACGAGATCTTTGATATGTTTACCCTTGCTATTAAAATGCTCTGTTACACGGATTTTCGTATTGCCAACTACGAAAAACTGCGTACCATTTTCATCCGTAATATACTTAGGCTTTTCTTCTTTAGGCTGCTTGCTCATTTGGGTAATCTCCATCAAAGATTTGAATATCAATTGGTGTTTGAAGCATGGGGTAAATGATACAGTCTCGAACCTTGTTCCAATCTTCAGCCCATGTGAGTTCTTCTTGCACGGCGATAATATGCGCCCAATGTCCACGGTGCTGATCTGAGATTTTGGCACAGCGGACACCTTTTACACTTACTTTTTCACCATTGAATGTGAAGCCGTTGCGAGTTTCTTCAAAAATCATCAATGGCATATTTCTAAACATTTTGAGATAGTTTTTGACCGCAGAAATGCTCTTATAGAAAATAAGAATTTTGAACATCAATTCACACTCCAAATGCTGTTTAACTAATTCCTTGCAAGTTTTCATCGTCCTCTTCGGACTTGTCTGCATAGAATAGTTTGCTGTTTCCATCTTCGTTGATTGCTAAGGCACATAACCTTCCACCATAAACACATGCTGAGTCGATACAAATATCGCCAGTTGCTACGGTGTAGGCAGTACCAGTTCTACTTGGGGTATGCCCGAAAATCACTTGCTTTTCCCGTGGCCTATGGTCGTTATGTCGAATCCAGTCGCGTCCCCAAATCAAATCATGTGCTGTATTGTCTTTGAGCAATGGTTTTGACAGACCGGCATGACAGAATATAATTTCTGGTGTATCATACACAAGCGGAAGCGCCTTAAACCAACCAATATCTGATTCAATATCTATGCCATTTCTATCGTAGCTGCACACGGTCGAGTATCCGCCGTTGTAGAACCAAAGCGAATTATCTCCGCTTGTAAATGCGTCAATCGCCATTTGCTCATGATTACCACGAAGGCAAATACAATTATCTTTTCCTACCTGATGCTGAAGCTTACGAAGAAACGCCACTGTCTCACAGCTATTTGCTCCGCGATCTATGTAGTCACCAACAAACACCAATGTATCTGTCTGACTTCTATAATCCACACTTTTCAGAAGCTCTTTTAGTGTGTTGAGACATCCGTGAATGTCTCCGATGGCAATTATCCTATCCATTTCGGACTCCTTTCAGCAATACGGACGGTTTTGTGTTAAAAATCTCTTTTGTGACGATATGGTGTTCATTGAGCAATTTGCGATATAGGCTTGCTACGCTGCTGCCAGATACGATAGTAAGCTCATTTACAAGTGGGGTAATCAGCCCAATCCCATTGCTAATAGGAATTTCAGATACAAACACCTTGTCTACAATATCATTTGGCAAGCCCTGGATCGTACAGTACCCATTGTCCGTAATGATCGTACATCCTTGCCAGTCTGGAATAAGTAATATCTTCATTCATTCGTCTCCTTGAAACGCTGCGAACGGAAGAGCTTTTTCAAAATAGAAAAATTCCGTGTGACTTCCTACATCAAACTTTGTCATTTGCTTTCCTTTGCATTCCTCGTGCCACATCCTCGTGTAATAGATTTTGAAGTTTCGTTCGCTACAAAATTCATTGATTTTTGCAACTATCTGTTTGGCAATCTCTTTGTCTGGCTTTCTGCCATCAATATTGGCGATAGGACGGAACTTAGCTCTGCTATTGCGAAAATATAGTTTCATACCTCATCGCTCCTTGCTGAAAGCCTGTAAATAGTAACATTCATATCGCCAAAGTATGTGTTGAGCATATTTTCAACGATATTCCAGTCACCATTTGCTAATCCACAGCCAAATCCATATGGGAATGCAAACGATTTGTTATGATACTTACTGCGGATCTCATCAAACGCTTTTGTGAGAGCAACATAATCCGTGTACTTGCGGTACTTGTCTCTGCCATAATCAAGCTGCCCAAAGATATTCAGAACAGTCTTATTCGGTTCAACCGCTACAGGAAGAACACGACCAAGAAGTTCATTTTGATTTTCAAATCTTCTGCAATATCGGATGTATGTCTTCTTGATGATAGGCCAACGAGTATAAAGCGTTTTTGCTACACCAGCTCCCATTACACCCCGACAATTTACCTGATGGCAGATAATATCTTCCGTTGCGTCAAGAATGTCCCCAACAACTGTTTTAATCATTGACACGCTCCTTCTGGTATTCCGGAGGAAGCATAACAACTACCTTATCATTCCACGAATAGTAGCTTTTAGCGTATTTTGCGTTCCACTGCTTAACAAATTCTCTTAGTTCTTTAGCGGCGACGTCATCAAAATAAAAGTCTTCAACATCCGAATCTTCTTCTGCTTGCTGCAGCATTTGATTTGCGTCGATCTCCATGCTTTCCATTGTTGTTCCATATACATACTTTGGAATATCCTCATAGTCACAATCAATGCTATCTAATAGAGATTCGATATCGTCATAGAATTCTTCTCCGTAATAGAGCATGTTGTCTGGGAACTCTTCATAATACTCTGCCAGAGTCATTTTTCTTGCTTTTTCAAAGCGTTCATGCTCTGCGCAAGAATCGCAAATCAACATATACTGCGGTGTTTCTTTTCCGCATACTCTACAATGATATTGCTTACAACATATATTCGCAGCATACTCAGATGTATAAAGCTTTTTGCATTTTTCACATCTGTATAAGTCCATATTTTCTTTGATAGCCATTATGTTCCATCCTTTTTAGATTTGAATATAACCACCATGCTTGGGAATGGGGCGGAGTTCTTTCCATCTCCGAATTTTAATCGTCCACGAATAAAACGAATTTCAACATTCGGTTTTTGATAGATATAATCGTGGAAATAACTCGTATCGGTTCGTGCTGGAATCAACATTACAACCGTCGTATTTGGTTTTAACGATTCCTCCGAGCATTTCTTTACCCAATCCTTAATCGCTCTTCCGTATGGCGGATTACAGAAGACCGTTTGCCCCCCCCAGCACTGTGCAAGACCATTTTCTCGCTCTGTGTAATATGTAGCACATTTATGGTTTTCACTGTCTGCACACGGATCAAGGGTAAAGTGAAACTCGGAGTTGAGTTTATCAAAGAAGTCCTGCGGCGTTGCCCAATTCATAGACTTCGATGAAAACATTACTCCTGTGTTCATATTTCACCTCATTATTTCTTTTCGTTATGTTCGAGTTCCTCTAATACCTTGTAAAACTCACTGCCAAGAATAGGATCACAATCCTGTGGATCTTCAAAATCTTCATTGTAGTTTAATGACATATACAGCTTCCCATTGTGTTCAAATAAACGGGAACTCCCTCTGCCCCAAATTCCAAAATAGAATCCTGGCTGCGGACGGCATTTTACTTTCAAATCATTCTTTTTTAATAAAGCGATCCATTCCTTGTAAACCTTACTATTCTGTTTGAAAAACATTAGACCGGTTGCGCCGTCAGCATATTTTTTGAATTGATTTGCAAATTTCTCTTTGTCTTTTGCTGTCGGTACGATTGACACCGTGTCATTACTGGCATAATAGAGATTGGATTCGATTTCCATATCATGAGAGAACTGATTGAACAACTTGTTTACGATCTGTGCGTTTTCTAAATAGTCGAACACCTGCTTGTAAAATCCACACTCAGGTTTTATCACATAGAATTTTTCCATATTGTTTAACTTGCTCCTTTTAGAATTTCATCAATGGTTCGTGGCGTATAATCCATATATGGCATCATTGCACCTACATTAAACATTTGACACTGCTTTCCGTATAATTCCTGCATCAGATACTTGTCGTGTTCCATCATTTCATGCTCAAATGATTTATGAACATGACCGTACAGGTGATACCACCCATAGAAATGATTCTTGAAGCATGGAATAGGATAGTGACAAAGCACGATTTTGCGGCCATCGTCGTCCACTTCAAAATACTCTGTCACCTTGACAAAGGATTTGATAAACTTGCCGTCGTTGCAACGGTCGTGGTTTCCTTTGATAAGGAATTTTTGACCGTTCAGCGATTGGAGTACCGGTAGCGCTTCCTGCGCCTTGCACCAGAACATATCACCAAGCACATAAACCGTATCGCCAGGATCGACCGCAGCGTTCCAGCGCTTAACAAGCTCTTTGTTCATTTCTTCTACTGTCTTAAACGGGCGATTATCAAATGCAAGAATGTTTGCATGTGCATAATGCCAGTCTGCGATATACAACTTTCGGTTTTCAGACATGTGTTGTAGCTCTCCTTTCGCCAAATTCGCAAGAATCATCTGGACGCACAATTCCTAAATGACACTTTGTACACTCTCAGTAGCAATCGGAAAACATAAGATGCTGGCAGTCTTTGCAATGAACAGGCTCGTTTGTGCTGTTCGTTTGCGTGTATTTTTCGTTATTCATTGTGAAAACCTCTCTTACGCGAATGGATCATATTCGTGTGGGTCTGCTGTGTTTGCCCACTCAACCCACTCTGTAACTTTCTTGCGCAGTTCGTCATCGAGTAAGAATGGCTCTCGTACTAAAATGATCTTGCTATTTTTCTTCATGATGTTTGCATTGTCTACAATTTCTTCGTAGTCAACTGGAAGTGCAAGCATTTTGGAATACACACGATCTCCACGACTTGAAATTCTTCGAGTAAACGATGCTTCTTTGAAACGAAATCGCTCTTTACATTGCGGATTAAGCTGAAGATCAATTTCTTGAATATACCCAATTTTCATCGCCATATTAGTTACCGCTTTCTTTTTCACCATAAGCACAGAAGAAATCTGCATCATTCGGACATTTTGTTTTTAGCATCCGACAATAAATGTAATTTTCACCCTCATTATGGTGCTTACAATATTGACACCTTACAACCGGCTCTGCGTCTACGATTGGCTGTTCAGCTACAATCTTTCTCGCAGCATCCATGCCACTCATAATCCCCATGCCGTACAAATCATCTGTGACTATGCTTGTTGCCTGAAGATTTTCCAAAAGAGAAGATAATTCTATGTATTTAGGCATTACAAACACCACCATTCAATTTAGCTCCGCACCAAGGGCAGTATTTAGGCCACATCCATGATGTCATTTCTGTACAGTCAGTTCCACAACACGAAAAGGTTCTACAAGCCCGTCCGTTTTTTATTGTTTGAACAATATTACCAAGTTTTTGTATATGCGTTGCTGGAACTACATCTTCCGGAACGATTTGCGCAATGATGTATTGAGCAAGATTATAGTCATTCCAATGATTGAATTCGCTTTCTTTACAAAGTAATCTCTGAAATGCCACATCTTTTGAAATATATTCTGGCATTTACAAATCCTCCGATTCAAATAAAGCTTGTCTAATCACATCAACGCCATTCTGAAAACAATCGCATTGGTGACAAAGCGTTCCATCATATTTCTGTACACAATCGCTACAAAAACCATATTTCACAACGATGTTAAATGCTTCCTGTACTTTCTTTCTGGATTCTTTTGATGGCAAGATAATAATACGATTTTCTTCGTCTGCTTCTGCAAGATGCCGTAGCCGGTCAATCCCATTTTCATTTACCCACATTGCAAACTTGGCGACCTTTTCAACGAGTTCTGGAGGCATCTTTGTATCTTCGTATGCAGCGAGGCGAATGAAACGCTCTTCCGGAATGTTGCGAGGATAACCATTTTTAATACGATTTTCGTAATCCTTACGCTGAGCGTCTGCCTCGCGTTTATTGGTCAGCCGCTCCATTAGTTATCCTCCTGAGTATTACTGACTGGCGGTTTCCGATAACATTTCAGGTTTCGATCTTTAATATTCCAGTTAAAACAATGTCCTTGTGCAAATGGAATGCCCTCATAATAACCATTCTCATCAACAGAAACGATAGCCCACTCATGAATATCTTCAATCCACACTGGTTGCCCATTCATACGCTGAAGATCTTCGATGCTAAGTACATTGTTTGGTTTCTGCGTCTCCGCAATAATCTTCTCATACTCTTCTAATCTGCTTGCTGCATCACGCAGAGCAACAGAATAAACCGTCGAGAATGTCGGTGGATTTGGGTTATCTCTGTCCCATTTATTTGCAGCTTCACGGAGATTTTTGATTAAAACATCAGTTTCCATTACTTCCTCCACTTTCTTAATACGCCTTGCCTTAACAATTTCGCGTCTGGACGAGCGCCACATCATTAACAGCATTTCTGAGACTGATTTTGTACGATCGTGTTTCTTTGCGTTTTTCACAACGACAAGTTGATATGTAGAGCTACCGCTAAATACCTGACGCGGGCATAGGACACCAACAAAATAAGGGATTTCATTTTTCACATTCTCAAACACACTCTCTGGCATGACATAGTAGTTCTTATCGCCAATGAAGTTGTGTCCATTTTTCGAGTGAAAATCATCGACGGAGGATTTAATCTCATAGCAAGAGAAATCTCCTTTTTCAATGCCAGAAATGGAGTTGTTTATTGGTTTGAAAAGCATGTAGTCAACTCTTACGGTATTGCTTGTTGCATAATCAAATGTCACTTCTTTTGCCCAATACACACGCGGATCGTTATGCGGATCAATGTGTTTTTCTAACAGCTCTGATAATTGCTTTGTGATTTCTGGTCGTTTCAATTTTCTCGCTGCTCCTTTTTATCTTCATGACAACTCAAATGGTATAAAAAACACGAACTACACGGAGGAACATCACATTCGCCAGAGCGGACAAACGGGCAGATACTATTATTTACTCTTTCGTCCATGCGTGTTTTTCCTGCTTCCATCTACACCCATCACACATACCAATATGCTCAAACTGATACTTTCCGCATAATACACATAATTCATTTACCGCATCATGTAGCTTGTTTTTCAGTTCTTCATACTTTTTAAGCTCATTCATGTGGAATCCCTCTTTACCATTAGGTACTTTTTTACGCGCACATCAAGTCCCATATTTTGCGCTGTTTCTATCATATGTTTTGTACCAGACGATACTCCATCCCAAAAAGCAACGAGTGCATCTGCGTACTCAGCCATCTGCACATTGCGTTTGAAGCCGGCAGATTTTCCGTACAAATCCCAATCAGCGGGCATGTAGATTACTTTGTAACCGTGTTCCTTTGCATAGCGTTCTCCAAGTCGATCTGCGCCACGAGCCATTCCGCAAACAATTTCAATATTATCGTTGATGTTTTTCAGCAGACGGTCAAGACATTTCGACATGCCGTCATAGTTGTTAAAATCACGCCCGCCAGCGATTATAAGCTTAAACATGATCTGCACATTTGCCAGAACCCTTACAGTCTGGACATGTATAGTAGTCTCCATCGTCTTCTGCGCATGAACGCCTAAACACTTTTCCTGTTCCACAGCATGTTTCGCAAGCCGTATTGATTTCTCTGAGCTTGGCTAAACTCTCTTTGTATGGCGTAATCTTCTTCACATATTCACTATTCAGCTCGCTGATTTGTTTTTCAATTGCGCGAATTGCTGGAACTAAGTTCAAATTTTCATTAGGCATAACGATCCTCGCTTTTGCACATTGAGCAGCCATCACAAAGCTCCGTAGGATCAAAACATTCATCGCCCTGCATACAGCGACAGTAACCACAAGTCGCTACACATTCTCCGTTGTAGCCATGCTCTACAAGAATTTCAGAACCGCATCTTCCGACACAATAGCACATATCACACCTCATGCAATTTCCGCCAAGCGCTGTGTTGCAACATCAGCCCAAGGCATTCCAAAATATTTACTCTTTTTATTATCGCAAATGCCATTATCCATGCCTATGTAGTGACGTCCTTCAAGCTTTGCAGCAATCGGAATAGACCCGCAACCACAACAATTATCAAGAACAACTGCACCTGGATTCGTAAAAGTACGAATTGCATATCTGCATAGTTCAATAGGCTTCTCAGTTGAGCTGATTGCAACAGACGGATGAGACTTTGGAAACTCCCAAATCGAAGACGGGTGTTTCATATCTCCGGTCGTTTCTACGACTTTATACGCACCGTACACGCGATTATTCAGAATATCTTCCGCATTTTCGCCCTTTGCTTTACCTTTACTATGATTCTTTTGTCCTTTTACCATTTGTGGATTATAGACTGGCTGCGATTTATAAAAGACCATGATATCTTCATGTTCCCGTAGCGGCATTCTATTCGCATTCAGAAATCCGCTTTTCAAAACCTTACGCCAAATAATGTTGTAACGATGTAGTTTTTCATTTGACAACATCATCTTAGCCGTAAACTTATCTTGACCGAACAAAAGAATTGCACCATTTGGTTTGATGATTCTTTTGTATTGCGCCCAGAGCAATTCTGGTGGAATAACAGAATCCCACTTGTTCTTAGTTACCCCATAAGGGAGATCACAAAAGATCATATCAATAGATTCATTTGCAATCTCCCTCATTCCGATCAGACAGTCCACATTATAAACTCTGTCTAATTCCACGCTATTTAGCCGACCTTTTCTGCCTGCCCAAACTCAATTACATGGGGAGTATTCGTAGATCCAAACCCGCCATTTCTGATACCGCTTGCTGCATCATCATATGTAATGCCATAAGGAAGAAAGATGGCCTGCGCGAATTTATCACCCGCGTTTACCACAAGCGACTTTCCATCGCGGCTGTCATTTGTAATTTTCACGAAAATATGTCCCTCATTATCTGAATGGTAATAATCGCTATCGACTACACCAACAGTATTATCAAGCTGCATCCGATACTTGAAGCCGAGGCTACTACGAGGAACAATAGCGAGCCACCAACCCTCTCGGATATTAACACGGATACCAGTTGGGACTTTGATTGACTCACCAGCGGCAAGTTCAAATGAAATTGGACTGACAAAATCATATCCTGCTGATCCAGAGGTCGCACGGGCAGGGAGCGACACATCATCAATATTTGCTGTAAAAATATTTCCAAAGGTGTTAAGCATAGCTTCCGCGAACTGCTGCTTGCTCACCTTTTCAAACTTTGCAATTCTGTTCAACTGCGACTACCTCGCTTTTCCATAGAATAATCTCTCCAGATGAGAGCGATTTTGGAATGTCGATGATTCTTTGATTTGAGCTTCCTTTATAGCAAAGCGTCATGTCTCTCTGCTCAAGAATAAACTCTCCATCAACAAGCACATCACACAATGATAAAAGACTTAGCATTTCACTGTTTTCCAGTATTTTTTCATAGCTAAACCCTGAGTAAATCCACACGGAGATATCTTTTATATCCTCTTTCAACGCCGTCACAAACGGCACAAGCTCACTTGCAGAATACATAGGATCTCCGCCACTTAATGTTAATCCAGAAATAAATGGTGTTTTCTTGATGTACTCTATAACCTCACGCTGCAACTCTTCTGTAAAAGGTCTGCCAGCCGTAAAAGAGTGAGATGTTGGATTGTGGCATCCCTTGCAGTTGTGCAAACAGCCGCTAATATACACCACAACCCGAACACCATCACCATCCGCTATGGATTCAAAGTTAATGCCAGATACATTCACTCAGTATCATCCTTCATTTGATTGAAGTCTGTATAGTTGCTGTGCTTAACTCGATCAAGGCATTCTTTGATTTTTCCAGCATTGAAATTACGGTAATCTGTCGTAAGATATCCGGTAACTCGACGGAGACGCTGAATTTCCGTATTGCCACACTTAGGGCAGTTATATCCAATCTCACCCTGATACCCACACTTGAGGCATGAGTCAATCGGGAAGTTAAATGCAAGATACGGGATATCAAGCGACATAGCGTAGTCAATGATATCTTCAACAGCCTTTTCGTTCTTCATAATCGAGCTTTCCAGTTCGATATAGGTAATGCAGCCGCCAGTCGGATACTTGCAGAACGGAGCTTCCAATTCAAGCTTTCTGTAGATAGATACCTTCTGCCAAACGGGAACATGGTGAGAATTTGTGATATACTCACGATCTGTTACTTTCGGAATTATACCGAATTCCTTTTTCAAAGCAGTAGCATAAGTGCGGCACAGATTTTCTGCTGGCGTAGCATAACATGAGAAGTTTAGACCGTGCTTTTCGCTTGCCTCTACGCAAAAATCATAAATATGCTTTACAACGCTCAATGCAAATTTCCAGACCTCATCATCTTCAGAATGGTCTTTTCCAAAAAGCGCCTGACACATCTCTGCAATACCGATATAGCCAACGGCGAGAGTTCCATGCTTCATCGCCTCATAAATGCCCTTATAAGAAGCCTTATCATAATCTGCAATCGTTCCATTGCCATACATAAACTTCGCAGAGGCAACAGACTGTTTGCACACATGATAGAATCGGTCTACAAGGGACATTTCTGTAAGATGTAGCACTTCGTCAAGCTCTTCCCAGAATCCGTCTAAATCAGCGGTATCACGCTCGCCAAGACAAATACCATGTTTGATACCAAGCTTCGGAAGATTGATTGTAGTCGGGCAAACATTTCCGCGCCCAAGTTTAGAATATCCAAGCCCATTTCTGTCATATCCCATCATCGTTCTACAACCCATCGTTGCCATCTCCGTATCTGGATTGCCAGGTTCTTCAATGTTTCCTGAGAAATTGCAGTTGACAATATTGGGATAAATTCTTCTGCTCAGTGACTTAATGGCAAGCTTTTTGATATCGTAGTTCGGATCACCATTATGAGCGTTCACGCCGCTCTTGTACTTGAAGATACTGATTGGGAAAATTGGTGTGAGGTGATATTTGCCAATACCATCAAGACTTGCAGCCATAAGCCACTTTGAAACGAGCTTGCCCTCTGTCGATGTGTCCGTACCAAAATTGATTGATGTAAACGGAATCTGAGATCCCGCGCGGCTTTCCAGTGTGTTCAGGTTGTGATACAAGCTTTGTGCCGACTGTTTGCCCTCGCACATTAGGTCAAAATACGCCTGATTGTACATAACAGGATCAAGGTTCGCCTTGTTGTCGATATAAATATCGCTTTCGGATAAACCGACGCGCTCTAAAATTACAGGCTTAATTTTCTTGATAAAATCATCAAGCTCTTCATCTGTCATAATAGAAAAGTCAGTTTCTCCAAATTCTGCGCTTGCTTTTACAAGAGCCATGACATACTTTTTGACGAAACTTTTCTTCACAAATGGAGCAAGATCATAGTCAATATGGCAAGATGCGACTCCGCCAAACTGAACTTGGCTCTGAATCTGAAAAATTACAGCGATAAGCTGGCAGGCCGTAGAAAAGCTATTCGCTGGGCGAACATCACCGTTTCTTGTTGCAAAGCCGTTATGGAGCAATCGCCCAAGATCTGCAAATAGGCAGTTGTGATCTCCAATATCGTACTCTGACAAATCATGCAGATAGATTCTCGACTCCCTATGAGCCTGCGCAACCTCAGGCCGTACAAACACATTCATTGCAATATTTTTGTGGAGTACATTTGCGCTTTCAAATTTTCTGCCGCCAAACGAATGCTCATCGACATTTGCGTTCTGGTTTTGAACATTGTTGCACAAGAGAATATCTTCAATCTGCTTATTCAATTCGTTGTTCTTTTGGCGCTCCTGATTGCGCTTCTCACGATACTTGATGTAAGCCTTCGCAGTCTTCTTGCATCTGCTTCCCATCAAGCCGTCTTCAACCATGTCCTGAATCTGCTCAACATCAACAACGCCAGAAAGGTTAGAATTTGAGATTTTGCTTGTAACGCGCAAAGCTACATCTCCATCAACTTCATCGACAGATACCATCGCCTTTGTAATTGCATTGGCAATTTTACTTGCATCAAACGGTTCAATACGACCGTCTCTTTTCCGAATTTCTGTAATCATTATTCGCCTCCTGCGATTTCGCAAATAGCACGGTAAATCTCGTTCCAATCGTGAACGCGAATCATGCCATTTTCTTCTGCGTTATAGCTTCTGTTGTGTGGCTGGTCAAAAAGAAGCTTTTTGTACTTTGCGTTTTCGAGATTATGAACGCCGTCATCAATCAAGACATCACCGTTAATAAGTTTCTTGTCGTGTGCAATAATGACATCTTTCCAACATAGGTACGGATAATGCTTAAATAGCCATGTCATCTTTGGCGGAACAGTGTTGTAGTAAGACGAAGTTACAACCCGAACCAAATGTCCATCGTCAATCAGCCGGCAAATAACATCCTGTGCGAACGGCATAGGAGAAAGATTTCCCCAGAATGCTGGATCATTCAAAGGGGCAAACAGTTCTTCTTTTGTAAGAGACGGGAAGAATTCACCAATCAGCCAGTTTGTGATATCTTCTGGCTTAACCGTAGTTCCGTGTTTTCGGTTCAGCGCAGCAACCCAACATTCAACAAGGTTTTCTAACACATCATCCATATCAATAAGAATTGTCAAACGCTTAATGCTGTTCACCTCCAAACCAATTTGATAGTTTGCGTTTTAGATCTGAGATTGTACCATCGTTGCAAATCACATAATCTGCATGGTAGCTATCAAGCGCTGTTTCTGAAGGATGCTGCTGTTGCTCCACTGTGAGTGGACTATTAAAATTTGGTCGCACAATTCGTAGATGCGTTACATCAAAGCCAGCGTTTCTCATAGCCTCAATTTCGTTTGGAAAACGACAATCCGGAATTAGAACATAATCCCATTCATCGGGAAACAGATCGAGTACATTGACGAGGAAACTTACCCAGAAATCCGGACGCTTCTGACGAACCACATCCGTCCCAACATACTGTAAAAGCTTGCGACCAGCATCGTCTTTCTTACCGTCCCAATCAAAGAAGTTACGGCAGATGTACTTCAGCAAATCTGCGTAGTGTGTTACAAGTACGCTTTGGCATTGATTAACCAATTCCTCACGAAGCAAATTTGCGGATGTATCTTTCCCGTGCTGCGCTTTACCAGAAATACAAATCACTTTCATTCGCTCACCCCAACATACTTATGATACTGAGGAAACTCCGTATCAAACCGATCAAGCAGCATAGACGCTACTTCACGCATTTGCGGATGTGCTGCCGATGAAAGACGCAATGTAAAGAAATGTCTCCATTCGGCAAGATTCATCGTAATGCAAATTTCTGTTTTCGTAGAATTATTTAGCACGGAACGCGCAATTTGCGGGGTTGCCCCAAGCTCAAGCATTTTGAAGTAGTGACGCTCAGCGTCTTCACAGGCCGACACCCATTCATCATAAATTGCAGACTTTTCATTTGCAGACATTCCTTTGACCTTGCTATCAAGCTCCATACCACCCAAAAGGTCAATATAGGAAATCGTATTGTCAAATTTGTCCTTAGAGTAGTTGCAGTATCGTGTACTTTCCTGCGCAAAACTCGCTGGGCGATGGCGGACTTCCTCGTGAGACACGCCACGGTCGTTTGTAAGACGAGCTGTGATATCAACATGTGCCAGTAGCTCAATATCGCCATGCAAACCTGCTACACTCAATGGTGTAAACACATAATCCTCATCTACCTCTGTTGAAAACAATGAGTCTTTGTATTCTGGGAAAAACAAAGGATACGCATATACAAATGACTTCATATATCCAGGAATACGGTATCCAAGCTTTGTCGCCCACTTAAAAAGTTCTCTCCATGCTCTCACATTTCCAGAAACAACCGGACGCCTATCGTATGTAATACGAAGATAACTATTGAAGCCATTATCAGACAGGTTTTTAATTAAAAACTCAAGGCTGTCCAAGCTCACATCATTCAGCTCATAAATGAAAGAATAATGTTCAATAACGGCTTCATGTCCACGCTTAATAATTCCGGAAACAAAATTGATACACGAATCATCGGTAATATTGTTTTCGCTCTTATAGCATGTTCTCCCGACTGACTCTAAGTGCTTTAATGCAAAAAGATCATCATTATTTGGGGCAAACATAAGTTCAGCATTTGGTTTTACAATCTTCAATCCTCATTCCTCCGATTGTTTAACTATTTCCTAAGTAGCAAAAATAAGTGGTTGTGCCAAGGATCTCATCATAGTATTCATAGTAAACACCATCACCTTGCTTAAAATTCGCTTGGAACACAACATTTTCTGGCAAAACGCTGCCTTCTGTTAGGAGTTTCTTGGCATTTTCAATCGTGCGTTCATCTGGTGTGTTGTTAATAGCACCAGTCCAAGTCGGGGAGTATTGACCTTTTTGGTAGACCACATCGTATAATGTCTCACCTGGAAAAGCATCGCTCTTCATTCTGTTGAGTGGTACGCTGCCGACATATAACTGCACCTCATCCGGAACCCATTCGCTTCCCATTTCTGCCGTTATCAACCTCGCAAGTAAATCAAGATCTTCTTCCGAATATGGCGGCTCTGATTCGACAACTGCTTCTGGTTCGTTAATAACCAAGTCTGCAAATTCGACATCGACATACTCAATGTCCTCAGCTTCAACATCAAATTCTTCCGTATTGTCTACAACAATTTCTTTTGACGGAATTACATATGATGTAGTCACGGGATAACTGTATGAATCATAAAACTCATACGCCTTTGCGTCCTGAGAACAGCTTATTACTTCTGTAATAACAACAGCCACGATAGCACAGATTGCAAGTACAGCAACCAGTGGTGCATGATTTTTTTTGCGTTTTGCTAAGTGTTTACCACACATGTTCGTTACGTCCTTTCTTGTTTAGGCAATTAGTTCGTAATCGAGCAAATACCAATACCCACTCTTGTTTTTTCCTAACTCTTTTGCCTGAATAATATCGAATCTCTTAATAGGATTCTTTTTATACCGATAGCTACGAATAGTAAGCCGCGCAGCCTTACCACTACCGATTGACCTTGTTTGAACTGCATATCCCCAGATGTTATTATCCTTTTTGCTTACAAGGGGAAACACATCCGTAATCAGAAGTTTACGGCGATCTTCTGGTTTTTTTGTTGTCAGATCAATATACCCCATAAGCTCAAGCTGCGTCTGAATCTTATTTTTCAAATCAACATCGGGGAGATTAAGTGATTTTACAGCTTTCTCACAAGCTACAAGCAAGCCGCCAATATCTGTAATCACAAATGATTTACCGGATGTTCCGTCTTTGTTTTTATCTGTGCCATACTGAGAAACCAGCTTAATCATCTCATCGCTCAGTTTATCTTTCTGAACTCGCTTTGCTGTGCCGTTTTTGAAGAATGAGAAGAAACTGACGATTCTGCTTAGCTCTGGGATGTTACCAAAATCTCTAAAGTAGTCAATCTTGATAAGGATATCTCTTTGCCTTGTATCTAACGAACTTTCAACCGCCATTAGACACAGCAACTCCATGAAAGTATTTGGCTTATGCTTTTGAGAGATTTCGTACAACTCATTCGCCACAGTGCTGTTCATGTATTTGATAGACTCAATACCCTTAGCAATTACTTGGGACTTCTTATCAAACAGATACTTGTCTTTTGACAAGCCAAACCTCGGAGGAACAATCTGAATTCCGTACAGTTCGGCAAGTGCGCTTCCGTTTTTAATATCATCCTCATTATTTGCATTGTTCAAATATGCAGTGATGAATTCAAACGGATAATAATAGCGGAGATAAGCACACAAATAGCCAATCATACAATAACCAATTGAATGATTATAACCGAACATATAGCTGGAAGCGTCTTCGATAATTTGTAGGAACTCTTTCGCCTCCTGCTCCGCAATATTACGCGGCTGCGTTGACTTTTCACAATATCCCTCAAGAATCTGAGGAAGCGCTTTTTTCAAACGCTCTTCATCCTTACGACCAATAGCACGGCGCGTGTTATCTGCATCAGAACCGGAAAAGCCGCAAATCTGTTGCAAGAACTTAATAACATCCTCCTGATAGATCAGATATCCGTTGTTGTCTTTCAGAAGATCGTCGATAATTGCTGACGGATTCTTGTGCGGCTTATGTTGCATCAAATCATCACGATAAGAAGCGCCAGACGGTCTTAACGCTGCAGTAATCAGTGACATATCAAAGATGCTGTGCGGAACATACTGCCTCAGCATGGAATGTGCGAAATCTCCTTCAAACTGAAACACACCAACAGGAGAACGCAACATATCTTTCCATACAGCTTCATCAGACCAGTTAATTTCATGTGACTTTGGATACGGAATTCCAATTAAGTCATACGCATCCTTGATAATCTCAATATTCTTCAAACCAAGAATATCGTATTTTACAAGGCTTACCTCATGCACACACTCCATATCAATCTGAAGTAGCACATGCCCATCTGCATCTTCAAATGTGCCATAATGATCCGCCAAAGTGATTGGACTCGCTACAATACCTGCTGGGTGCATCGACTGAGAGATTGCAGTATCAAGAAGACCATCGTAGTAGTAAAAAACCTCGGAATACTTTTTTCTTGCTGCCTCCGGATCTGCTTCAAACTCCTGCTTAATAACACTATTGATTTTTCCAGTCCACGGGTTCTTTTCAAAAATCTTTTCGTTTTCTGCTTTAAGCCTGTCGTATTCCTTGGTGTAATACTTGATTAACTCCGATCTTGGCGTATTACTTAATCTGCTCTGGAAAATAAGCTGATTCCCATTCTCCTTATCGAAGTAATAGGTCGCATTACCATCTCTTGCATCGCCAAATAGAATTTCGACATTTAGATCTTTCAGTGATTTAAGTACCGTTTTCAGGTCTTTCAAGTCGTGCTGATGTTCTTTGTTCCACCGAACACCAAGCGCACGGCAAATCTCATCAATACAACCCTTGGACTTAATCGTTCCAACAGCAAGAATAAACGCGGTTTTATCCTGCCCAAAACGATTGATAATGTACTCATACACTCGGTCTCTGTCAGACGGTGAGACGTCGATATCAATATCACCGATTTCCTTACGATCTTCATTACAGAAACGAGAGAATACCGTATGCCATGTCTCTGGATTTAAGTCTGTAATATCGGTAACATAGGCTACACGAGATCCGCCACATGAGCCACGGTTGAACCCAACAGGAATGCCATTTGACTTGCACCATGTAACAAGCTCTGACATAAACAGCATGAATCCTGACATGTCGATTTTGTCAAACACTCGGCATTCTTCAGCAATAGCCGACTTGAAGTTAGGAAGCTGCTCTTTTGAAATAGCACCAGACAAAAGCTTGGCTTCAAGCCCGCTCTTAATTCGCTCTACAAATACTTCCTTGTCTCTTCTGCCATAAAGCTTTGGATACTTAAAAGACAAGTCCAAATCAAAGCTTTCGACAGAATCAGCCATACGGTTTGTGTTTTCGATTGCATCAAGATACAGACTTTCTGGAAGCACATTTTGTTTTCTGAACATCTCAACCAGCTCATCATAACTCTTATAAGTCAAGTCAAAACTGTCTTCATCGCTATATTCGATATGCTTTGCAGCAAGAAGAATACTTCGACATTCAGCCTTGTATTTATCAATGCTGTGCGTATCTGTGCCGGCAATCAGCGGCTTGCCAAGTTCTCTGGATAGCTGTGCAAGATGTAAATTAAAATCCTTTTGTTCTTGGAAATCATGCGGCTGGATCTCAAAATAATCATAATGCCGTGCCAGCTCCATATACCGTTTATGAGAGAACGGGAGCTTATTCAGCGGAGAAGCAAGACAAGCGCTGATTTTGATGATGTTTTTTGAAGTCCCAAGAAATTCATCAAATGAAATTCGCGGTTTGTAGTAGGTGTGAGAATCTGTCGTTGAAACACTTACAAGCTTATTCAGCTCAAGAACGCCCGCATAGTTTTTTGCAATCAAAATTGTATGGTAGTTATCACGAACCTTTGATCCCGTTTCAGGATTCGGCTCGTGCGTTTCCGTAAGATAACATTCAATGCCGTGCAGATACTTAATTCCTTTGTCATCGCAATACATCTTTTTCTCTACCCACTGATAGATGTTGCCATGCTCTGTAAAAGCAAGAGCTTTCTGCCCAAGCTCAACAGCCTTATCGACATACAGCTTGTAATTAGTACAGCTATCTAACAGCGATAATTCAGTATGCACATGATATGCAGTATAATTTTTATCTGAAATCGCTCACACCTCCTAACTAACTGAACCAAACACCTCTTCTTCCTCATCAATCATTTGAGGCGGAGGATATGGCAAAGATCCTATGTGCGTTTTTGTGTCCCACGAATACTTTCTATCAAGATCTTCTTCATTTAGGAAAAATCGTCTGGATGGCGTATCATAATACACACCAATACTACGACCTTCGTAACCAAGCATTCGATCTTTAAGAATGTCAATAAGGACATCATCTTTAATCGGCGGCACTTTCCAACCACTACCATTTAACTTTGGCTCACCCTTTTTGTCCTTTTCCTGTACGCGGTACAGGCTAATGATTCGATGAGCAAGATCAATGATTGCGGAAATACCTTGGACATCCATCTTTGTAAGGCGGCGCATGGTATCAATCTTATGAGGATGAACAACCAGCACAATAGCAACATTGAACTTCTTTGCAAACGCAATAAGCTCCATAACAAATTCACTTTGTTTGTTATATTTGTTATCATCGCTACATTCCAAATTGATTGCGGTTAGGTTATCCAGAATTACAAGCTTTACACCATACTTGCGAACTGCATCTTCAATCGTTGTCATCAATGCAGTTTTTGTATTTGGCTGCCCATCTTCGTAGATATGCAGCCGGCCACGATAAAAATTATCAATGGAGCGCTTTGCTTCTGGCTGAACCTTATAATAAACGGCTTCTCCGGAATGCTTTTCGTCGATATATCGTTGACCTGCAATCACAGAATTAAGCCAATTCTTAGTTTGAAAGTTAGGAAGCTCACCAGAGAACAAAAAGACATTTTTCTCTTCCTCTAACGACTGAATAATGAGCTGATTGATAAACGAGCTTTTACCAGCACCGTTAATACCAGTGATGATATTCAATGTACCAAGGAAAATCTTCATCAAATACCGATCAAGCGTCTTAATTCCTGTACGGATACCGTCAATCTGGTCGATATCAATATCCTGAATATCAGAGAAATCAATTACACCAGGGACAGGGCTATCCTTAGCATTTAAGATTAAATCAAGCACTCGCTCTTTACCAAAATAATAAAGAGCTTCGTTCAGATCGTTTACGGGAAATTTTCGACCATCATCGGTTTCAAAAATCTGCGGTACTTCAACAACCCGTGTTCTCCAGCTCCCAAGCCGATACACAACCTCTTTCTGCATCTTATAGCCAGCCTCATCATTGTCGGAACAGATAATGATATTATCAAATTGTTCCAGCCAATCCCAATTCTCTTCAATCCAGTGAAAGTTTGTGCTTCCAAGCGGGACAGAAACGGCATTGCTAAACCCAGCCTCAATAGCAGACAGGCAATCAGGTTCTCCTTCGCAGATCAGCAACGGAGAATTGACATTTACACGGTTCATATTGAACAGTAGATTGCATGTATCAGCGCCTTTTTGACACCAACATTTGTTTTCGCCTTTACGCACCTTGCGAGATGGGCGATACTTAACCATTGTCAGGACATCGTTGGTGTCGTAATAGTTCCAAACAATATTTCCTTCTTCATCCTGTCGCACATCTGCATAGTCCAGTGTGCTTGGACTAATGCAGCGCTTTTTGAAATATCCGTAGATTTTCGATTTATCTCCAATCGGCACTTCTTTCGGATACTTATATTGGTGCTTGGTGTGAACTCCAAGCTCACCAAAGCTATATCTGATGCCAGCCAGTTCAAACAGCTTTTGGCAAGCCTGAAGATAAGTCATACCCTTGTAAATAAACACATCAAGAATATCATAATTTCTTGCACACGCACCAAAGCAATGAAATGAGAAGGTTTTTCGGTTGTATATGAACGATGCGTGATCCTCTTGGTGAAATGGGCAGCAGCACCGTAAATTCTGCTCATCGAAATCTTGAATATCCAATTCCTGAGCGATAATTCTGGCGTTTTCATCACCAAGTTTTTCTTTCGCTTCAAGAATTACATCACGATCAATTTGCAGCGTGAATCACCCCTATCAAATCAATCCTTTATATTCGCAATGGTCACAAACGTCGCATAGATAATTACACCTCCAATAATCTGGTTTTGCGTTCCACTTATCGTTGGTGGCAATAGAATCTATTGTTTTACTCGCCCAATTCTCAACCGTATAAAGCCTTTTTAACTCGAATGGTTCTTGAATCATGACTTGAGAGCGGAAACAATTAAACTCTAATATATCTGGGTAGCGACCATATTTTCCTTTGACTGCTGCGGAATAGACATATAGCTGGCGTAGATATTCGTCTAATTCCGCATCATGCTTCGTTGGCTTTGAACGCTTTGAGCGAGGCTTCAAAGTTCTTGATTTATGGTCTGTTACGATCAACTTCCCGTTTTTGCTAATGAGATCAACGAATCCGGTAAATTTTCTGCCAGCAAACATAAAATCAACCTTTTCTTCTACGCCAATAATAGTTCTCGACGGAAATGAAAAGTCATCAAGATAATGAAAGCCTTGCTGAAAATAGTTCATATAGATCTTGGAGTTTGGGGCTTTTGAAAAAACATTCTCCTTGAAATGGGCTACATAGTAGGTAGACAAGCGCTCCTTTTCCAGTAGCCCACTCAAGTACATCTGCAAAATCTTGTGCATGTAGCTTCCAAATTCTGCAAAAAAGCCACTTTTCTTTTTCAGAGAACGTCCATTTTCATCCCGATATAAATAGGAAAGAAACCACTTATACGGGCAATCATCAAATGATGCTACTCTTGAATAGCTCCAAGCCATATCTTCGATGATTAAATCGTATCGAATAGTGCATCACCGCATTTATCGAATCGACTTAAAACGGGAGTTCTTCGTCTTCATCAGACTCTTCTTCGGTCAGAGCAGACGGCTTTGCTTTCTGCTTTTTCCCGCCCTTTGGAGTTTTCTTTTCCTTAGGAGATTCTGCGGCATCAGATCCGCTTCCATCAGGCATCTCGAAATCGAACAGCGTATAGTTTACAAACTCGCGGCCTGCATCCTTATCGTAGCGATTAGAGACGTCACAAGCACCAAGCTTGATTCTGCACCGACCATCTTCATCCAAAGAACGCTCAATGAGACCTAACTTTTTGTTCGCCTCGCCAATCAGACTGACGAATCCGTTAAAGTCGGTTACATATTCATCTGTCTTCTTATCTTTACGGCTTGTGGACACTCTTACCTTAGAGAAGCTATCTCCTTGATTTGTGATCTCCCAAACCGTAGCAAATGCACCTTCACGAAATCCCATTACGCATTACCTTCTTTCTTTGCTACTGACTTTTTCTTTGTTCCAACCGGAAATTGCTTTTGAAGCTCTTCAAGAAGCTCTCCTGCGACCGTAGGATCTGTGAGGTAATTCATATAATCGGCAGTTGGCTTATTGCCATCTTTGACATACTTTTTAACAACCTCAATAAGCGCCTTTCTCGCACCGGCTTCATTTTCATTTGCATTCAGATATGCTTTGACATGATCGTCAATCTTTGTGATGATTGGACGAACAATAGCCATTTCAGCTTCCTGTTCCGCCTCTTCCTTCTTGCTCCGCCAATTATCCGGATCATCGTCCGGTGTTGCGATTTGGAAGAATTTCAGCATAAAATAACGGTTTGCATATGTCAGGCCGCTACCAAAAGCTTGGCTTGCGTCGCCCTGCTGTCCAACCAATGCCCACGGAACAACGAGAGTATCATTTACATCATCGCAGTTTACCCAAGTAAAAGTAAGTTCTGCATGAACAAGCGTTTCGTTGATTTCCTCTTTGAGCTGATCGCCAGACTTTGTATTCTTTGTTTTTGTGTAACTGACAGGCGTTACAGAAAGTGTGCCAGGAACAATACTCGGCTGCAACGACACACCGTATTTCTTCATGCCAGCAGCTACACGCGCCAGAATCTCATCTTCCGTAACATACTTGTAGTTAAATCCGGATTTGTTCTTGCGAAGAACCTCCACCATTTCTCGGATCTTGGCAAGTTTCTGTACCAGATTCAAATTTGCTTCATCAGGCATTATGATCCTCCATAAGATAACTTGCGGTCATATCTGCAAGATGGAGTAACACCGCAAGCGGGCAAAGTTCGTAAGCTTTGCTGATACTCCCATCTCCGCCTTTGACGGCGGAATCAAATCCGCCCATATGAAAGCGAATCGCATAAATTTCATCGTCTGTGAGAGACATATGCCGAAGCAGAATGATCACGGACTTTTCGCCATGACCAACGGGGAACTGGTCATCATGCTTATAAATTGCTTCCTTATGCCATTGACCTGTCTGCTCATCCTTGACATTTCTACTCCCTACAACATATAGGTTTGCCTTGCAAATATCGTGAAATAGTGCAGAAATTGCAAGCGTCTCATCGGATACTTCAACCTCTTCGTGTTGCTTAACAAGTTTCTTTAAGGCTTTGTAAACATTCAAAGAATGCTCTAACAGACCATATTTGTAATTGCCGTGGAATCTTGTACTTGCTGGAGCATAAAAGAAATCACTTTCTTCTACCCATCCTAACAGTTCTTCGATTCCGTCTCGACAAATATCTTTCTTACAAATCGAAAGAAATTCATCTTTCAATGATTGTCCCAACTTATCGCTAATCAAATTAAAACCTCCGTTTATGCAGCTAAATCGTCCTCAATATTCCGAACAGAATAGCACTCTTCGCAATAGCGTTTTCCGTCCTGAACCACAACATAATCGGCGGTAATAAATTCACCGCAACAATCACAACGATGTGCTTCCACAAACGCCCCGCCGCAATGAGGACAAACAGTAAAATGCTCATATGGTGGAGTGTCGAGACCATGCGTTTCGATATAATGCTTTGGCTCTTGAAACACACAGCCGCACTCCACACATACGAAATAAGGATTACTCCTTGGGCTTAAATCCAATAGCGACACCAACGCTGTCATCTCCAGCAAAATCACGCAGCATCTTATCCAAAGAGATAGGAGCATCGGGGTGCTTGACCTCACAGCTATCAGTATGCTTTTCCTTTTTCTTCTTCAGATAAGGACGGTATGCGTTCTTGAACTGCGCCTTAAACGCATTTCGAGTACCGAAAATCTTGCGCATACAAGCCATCGCAAAACCGAATTCCTCAGAGAACTCATCGTTGTCGCAGCGCACGACCGTCTTAGTACCATCTCTCCAATACACAATCGTGGCAGGAGGATTAAAGATGACCTGCGCCGGCTGGTGAACCGCCGTCATAGCAGTAGGACGATTTACTGGAATGCTCGCGGCGCTGACAGAACGCAACACATCATCCAAAATGCTGCTAACAATGTTCTGATTCGGATACGGATAAGAAACCATTCGATTTTCCATAAACTGAACTCCTTTAATAAATTATTTTGCTAATTCCTTTGAAAGAACCAAACGGATGGCTACATGCCATTCCGATATTGTTTAGCTATTTCCTCTATATAATAACACGCTTGACGCTATCTGTCAAGTGGATTTGCGGGAATAATCTGCTTTTTCAATAAGGCAGATTCCAGTATTCTGTGCTGTAATTGTTGGGCAAATCGTTCCGCTCTCTTGCACTCGACCACGCCTTGTTTTTGAGTTGGGATAGGAGAGATCGACAGCCCCCCCCACGACGCACTCAATAAAACCCTGTTTTGTGGCCTGTCTAATTTTTACCTTTTCCATTGTTTACACCCTTATTTTTGGCGGATCTTTATAATGTGACGCTTTGATAGTAGGGGATATCCCACCGCCGCTATCGCAGCTTGTATCATAAACCTCTTGGTTTTGGTGTAGTTTTCCACTGTCAGGTAACACTCTTCCAATTACGCTGAATGAGCATTGACGCTGTACCATCCGGTCTTCGCACCCCCCCCCACCAGCTTCCGCTTTCAAAGCGCGGGCAACAGCGTTTCCATCATAGATGCGGTTTGCATCACCATTGTAATCGTTGATATAACCAATCTGCATCAGCTCTGCGGATACAGCATCGCCGTCAGATTCGCTATGGTGATTCTCTAAACGGGTAAGTGCCTTTTCAAAAGCACCAATACCACTAAAGAACGATCCAACAGACATATCGTCAAACAGATATGGCATAGCGTCATATAGATTCTCCATGATATGCTGAAGAACATCTACGACAATACTGTTGCCGGCCTGCTTGTAGAGCTGCGAACTGGAACGGTCGTTACCATTATAAATATTCTCGTTCATAGCATCGCGTGCTTTTTCAAAATCCTCATCGTCAAAACCCATCAAACGCCAACACTCTTTCGGCGTGAGTTTTCTTACCCGAAAACCTTGGCGCATTGCAATGGGCGTTTGCCCACCGCCCATACCAGCAGCGCTATTTACGCATGGACAGATACCATCGTCTCTCGGAGTCTGATGCTTTTGCAAGCCACCAAGCATTGTGATTTTATCCTCTGGTGTAGGACTTACTTCAATCAGCTTAGTCCCATTACCAGGAGCGTCATTCTTGAAATTTGGCATAACTGTTCCTATACAAGTCTGATCCGACTTGATCCTCCTATTGTAGTCATCATAGATAATTGTCTGGTGTAATGGCGTAGGTGATTTAATGCGGATTTTTACGCCCTCGCCTTTATTCGTCGTTAATGTCGGAGAAACACCATCCGAGTCGTAAACCGTACCGTTCATTCCATGCCCAGACGGATTAACATTTCCAACATTGATTGGCATATTATTATCTTTCACATCTTCACTCCGTTCAGTGGAGAAACGGATATCAATGCAGCATTCCACTATAATATTGTCTTTCTGTACAGAGGTAAGCGTATTCGTGCATTTATCTGGCCTAAGCTCTAATCGTTGCACAATACTACCATTGTCAGAATAACGACCGCGAATTGCTGCGGGAATCAAAACGCTACTTTTCATCAGCACTACTTTCTAATTCAACATGCTCGTTACAAACAATTATAAACGGCTGAAGATTACCCCCCCATACAGGTGAGGGACGGTGCAATTCCTGACGGATCGTATACTCGACCTCTTTGCGGGTTCTCGCGTTTTGCACCTTGCGTCCAGTTCCCAACTTGAATAATTTTATCAGTCAATTTCCATTACTCCTGTCATTTGCTGATTGCCAAAACCCTTATAGTCTCTCGCAAGAAGGGTTAGGGCAATGTCGCTATATCCATCAAACTTATTGCCTTTGTTACTCAATCGAACTCCGTGCGTTTTCTGCAACCAAGTCCCATTGGTGTTGTCTGTCTGCTGAGTTTCTTCCTCCGACTCGAATTGTTTTACTGATTCGCTGCGGGGGGGGGTGATCATTGCAGCCACTTTCTCATCACTGAGATAGTATTTTTCATCGACGTCGGTTTCTAACATATCGGCAAGCGTATGTTTAAGCGAAATAGGCTCTGGAAATTTGAACCTTCCGTTATCCAAGTCTTTACGAATGATGACACAATAGACACGCTCTCGATTCTGAGGAATACCATAATTTTTCGCATTTAATACCTGCCAGTGAACATTATAACCATAGTCCTCAAGCTCTTTAACGAATAGATCGAATGTCGGTCTAAAACGAGCGCCTACAATGTTCTTGACATTTTCATAGATAGCAAAACGAGGCTTTTTCTCCCGAAGGAAGCGCAGCCATTCAACCAAAAGAGACGAGCGTGTTTTCTCAATCTTAGTCGAACCACAATTCGGGCATTTGTCTCGCTCTGTGTAATGGGCTTCAAGGGGGTTATATGTATGACCGCAGTTTTTACATGTCCATGCAGCCCCCCCCTGTTTCCCTGCGATAGAGAAGTCCTGGCACGGAGATCCACCAAACATGGTATTAAAATCAGGTACAGACTTTTCATCTGCCTTTGTAATATCACCAATATTTAGCTCCGGAGATGTGTCATGAACCGCACAATAGCTTTCTGCTGCGTACTTATCGAACTCGCAGAAAAGGGAAGTAGTATATTTCATTGAAAACTCCTATTATTTGTCGATTTCTTCAAATACAATGGTTCTTGGAAGCATTTTGCTACAAATATAGACGCTACTAAACGGAGGATTAAGCGACGGTTTTTGCTCTGCATAATCCTTAAAGTATGAGACGCGCTTGTTCAAATACATAATTTCAAATTCATGCGACCTAAAAAGATTAAACCGATGTTGGCTTTCAAATAACCCAACAACGCCAACAAGCATTGCAAACGGTTTGCCGATTTCAAACAGGCGGTCAATAACATCACCTTTAAGGGAATATGGCGGATTGCTAATAATGTAGTCGCAGTTTGGAGTCTCCATAGTAAAAAAGTCCTGACCATTACAAATATCTGTTGCCAAAACTGTATACCCAGCAGCTCTAAAATGTTTCACAAACAAACTGTCTTCCGTATCAAACGGACACCAAATTACGGCGGGGGGGGTGCAAGATACTTTGCAATAGGTGTAACTGCATACTCTGGCGTGTAGAATTCGTCATTCCCACTGCCAGCAACTTTGTCCATCTTCATATACTGTATTCTCCTTTGAGTTGTTTAACTAATTTCTTTTCAAAATAATTGACAGCCTTGTTCCTTGAATTCATTGACTTTTTCGTCCCATTGAGATTTGCTCCAACCAAATTCTTTCATAAGGCATTTCTTGCACAAAAAATGATTTATATTTCTTCCAAACATTTTCATATTCATGGCAAGAGCATTTCTATCTTTGATCCGAAGAGGCTGACGGCGCTTGTTAATACATCCATTTGCGCAATAGCGATTAAAATACTTTCTTGCAATTGGTATATCCAGCCCAGAATACTGAGAAAATTCAGAAATAACCTCTTCTGTCGGCTCGTCACGATATACACCGCCAGTCCATGCTTTTGTTACATACTCATCAACGGTGCAATTCATAATGAGCCACTTGTTATTGTTGATAAAGTCGTTCCGTAAGATATTTCTCCACCGATTAAACAAATATGGATACCAGTATTTATCAAGAACCCATGTATACTTTGTATAATTCGGACAAGCAATACCACATCCAACGCGATCATATCCGTATCTATACTTGTCGTTGATTTCAATATCTTCCGACAAAATATAAAGCCAGATATCAAACTCAGACCATTGACGAATTGGAAGAAGAGCAATCCAGTCGCGCTCGCCCCACTTTTCATTTTTCCAGATGTCCTTATAACCAGACCGGCGAACTGATTCTTGATTCCTCATTCCAAATAAGAAAATCAGAGGCTCATCGTCAGGAAAATAGTCAATTGTTGGGCTTTCCTTAAAATAATTACAGCAGAAGCGATTCAATCTACTTGGTATCATTTGGTTGCCCCCCCCATCATAGCGTTGGATGTACTTGTAAAATCCACCATACTTCGGATTGGGCAGAATGTGTTTGAATCCGTTTCGCTTTGCCATACGATTACTTTCCGCAACATCCAAGGTTGTAACATTAAAATATGTTTCAAAATTTAATCCTGCTTTTTTCGCAAGATGTGTAACAACCATGCTGTCCTTGCCAGTAGAATTTGTATTGACTATCTTCCGCTCTGTCCCAATTCCATACTGACGAAGAAGAGCGATGCTATCACGCTCAATACTTTCAAGATGCGGTCTAAAACGCGCGATAGTTTCGTCCCAGGATTCAAATTGCAGACCATCAACATTTTGTTTGTGTTTTGTAAGAGCAACGGTAAGATCGTCAGAAACAGCGATTTTATATAGCGAGATTAGCCGCTGCCCCCCCCTCGTAAACGCTTTTACAATGTTGTGATCCAACCAATATGTCCTTTCTTGAAACCAAGATATATCACACCCATTATCATGTAAGAAATGAGCGTATTCTTTGAAAATTGGTTGCATTACAAAAACTCACTTTCTATTCACACGGAATACCAATGAACTCTAATACTGTTCGCATACCTAAGCCATGTTCGCTCCAAGGCTTCATACAATATTCCCATAGCTTAGGATGCGTTTCCTTTAATCGCTGGAAACGGTTTGGAGACTTCTCCAGATGAGCGCCAAATGCGCAAAAGACACAACCAGTTCTTCTTTCACCTGTCGTTGTCCACCCCCCCCGCAAGGTATAATCTCGCCATAAACGGAGGCGTAGGGAATATTGTAGGTGTGCAAATACTCAAGAACATCATTTTCTGTCCAGAAAGACATCGGCTGAGAACTTGGAGATTTCTTACTAAAAGCATTACAGCCTTGTCTCATCCATGCAGATCTACGAGATCGGCTCTCGTCTGCCATAGTTGCAATAATGGGAACGCGACCAGTCTCTTTGAAATACTTCTTCAGCGGTTTCTTCTTCATAATATTGCAGCAACGAGAAGAAACCTTAAATGGAGCGTCCAGAAGATAGCACCACTTTTCGCAATTAAACTCCGACGGAGTGCCATTACTACGGATAATTTCTCCGTGAAGCTCTTTCCACCGATAAGAACCTGGCTTACTGCCATATTCTACGGTGTCGGCAACTCTCTTTGAGACAACTGGATATCCGTATGTTTCGATAACCTTTCTGAAATTCATCTCAGGTCGCAAAATCACAACATTATCATGCTGCTTAACAAATTCTCGAATTTCTGGAAACTCCAAGCCAGTATCACAAAATACAGCCGGTACATCTGGATAAATACGGCGAACGATATCAAGCAAAACCGTACTATCTTTACCGCCAGAAAATGCAACATAAACATTTCCGCCGAAATACTCATACCACTCAATGATACGAGTTGTAGTTACTTGAATTTTTCGCTGCAAATCCCATGACTGCATCACATCTAAATCTTCTTTACTGTAAATGCCAAACACCCACTTTATATTGTTTATCAAGTTCCTTTTGCTTCGATATCAGCGGCGTGAAGTTTCATCACATCTGAATAAAGCTTATTGCCAACAAGCTTTTTGAACCGCTTCTGTGCTTTGCCAGAATGGGAATCTCGTTCAAGTTCAAACGGACGCATATGCCACTGGATGATATTTGCGATATACAGCCGATTCAAACTTGGATTTGAGTAGAACAAGCTATCATAGGCTGAAACATGCTGATGTTCATAATAATGAGCAATCTCTGTTGTTTCGCCCTTACTATTAACAAAGCTTTTTGTGAAAGGCTTACCGATATCATGAAGAAGAGCAGCCTCCTGAAGCTCTGCACTCCCATCAGAAACCAGCCCGTATGTAGCAATACAATGATGTCCAACCGTGAAAATATGATGCGGATTGTCCTGCTCGAAGCTATTCAGTCCTCCATCACGATTAAATAAATCACTTACACTGTACGGCTCAAAATTATCTGGATAAACAAGCTCGATTACGTCCCACCCCTCATACCAGTATGGAATCCAGAAATTCTTATACATACGCACAAGAACCTCGTGTGGGACAACACGCTCACGATGCTTGCTACGCTCTTCACATTCGTGAAAAGGTGTCGCCATAACGATACAGACCTTCTGACACTTTACCTTTGACAAGCGATTCAGCAGATCAATACGCCGCTTGTAATTGATATTCGTCGCGTCGTAGATTACATTTTTACCAGCAGACAAATCAGAAATTACACGCTTGTGCAGAGTGTCAAAAACAATCTGATTGTTTGTCTGATCCTGTACATTTCCAAGAATCTCTGCTCGAATTGCATCGCTGGAATGAATCTCTGCGCCGAACTTCTCTCGCAGCCCCTCCGCATAAACAGATTTTCCGCTGTACGGAAGACCTACCATCATAAAAAAGATAGACATATTCTTACTCCTTTTTATTGGGCGAGTCGTTACCAAGCTCGCACTGGAAGTTGAACTTAAATAAATCAAGCAGAACTTTATTGAAAACCGAATCAACCTCACGGTCTACTACAACTGGATTCTGCTGCATATAAGTGTCATTGATTGATTTCATCTCAGATACGATTCTATCCGAATTGACCTGCGCCGTTGTAAGATCGCAGTTAATATAAAGCTTGATTTCTCTAAGACGCTCCCCTTGTTTAGAAACGAGGCAATCACGATATGGCTCGCCATTAAGCCAACGCTGCATGAATTCATAAAGACGCTCAATGTGATGATACTGTTTGCTATCGAACCCGTATTTATCAATCTTGTCTTTTGTTGCAGGATATGGGTGGCACAATGCCTTTTGCTTTTCGAGCGCCATTCCTACCATGCAATTCAATGCGGCATAGTTGTTATATCGACCGACTCTCTCTGCAATATCAAGAATCGGCTGGAACAAAGCTTCGTACTTTGGATTCAAGATACGGTACGGCGTAAAAAGAATCTCAACAAAATTTACATTCTGCTTTTTGAAGCAATCGAGCATCAGACGAATATCCTTAACATCTACATGTTCATCGTTTTCCATGATGTGTGTGTAACTATATGGTCTTTTGTTCAAAACAAAATCTTCAAACGAAGGGAGGACAATCAGCTTGGAATCAATATCGCTTCCCTCATAGTCTAAGTTGTAGTTTTGTGAACCTTGAAGAAAAATACCAACCCACTCAGGGTGTTTGTCTCTTACTGCTTCGAGGTGTTCAGAAAGCCGTTTCATAATCTTTACTCTGTCACTCATCACAGCACCTCTCTTTCAAAATACAATCTCTGGCAATATGCCTGCAGTGTGCTGGAACTACAAATTCGTGCATATTCCAGCACACCGTTCAGCATTGATGGATAAGATGCGTAACGACATTACGCGGCGCTTGTCTCATCCTGCGCTTCTTCCATGTCCGGAGCAGACGCAATATCCTTTACAATTCCCTCAAGTACCTTGAATGCAAAATTCTTGTGCTTATATGCTGTAAACTTTGGGCGGTTTACGATACGGCAAACAACGCCCTCTCGGACATGCGACTTACCAATCGGGTCTGCACCATCATAGAAGTTTTCGGCAATCTCCTTGACATATTCGCCAGCATTGACAGCCATCGGAGATCCAACAGCATCAGGAAGCTGGATGTAATCCGGAATGATGAATCGAGCGAATAGCGGAACGCACTTAACACCCATCTGCTCACAACGATAACGCATAAAGTCAGGTGTGTATTCGACAACATCGCCATCCTCATTTGTCATCGTCATTCGATACACATAAAAATCAGACTGCGGAGCAGATTCATATTCCGTAATCTCATTTGCTGTAAAAGAGGTATCGCCAATCATTACTGTTGCGTATGTAATTTTCGGATTTGTTACTTCATTTACACCGTCCGGATAGCAACCATAGCTAAACACTGTCTTTTCTCCGTATTGTTTAACAAATTCCTTATCACCGACTTTTTTATTGTCGCAAGATGCCATAATAGGCTGCTTGTCTTGCGTAAAGCCAACGACTTCATAGTACACGGTTTCGCCCTTATGAAGCTTACCTTCAAAAACCTTGCTATGCTGTTCACGGAAAGCATTGCTGCCATAGAAGCCGCCGTCAAAATCATCCAGAACAACACGACGAGTGCCAGTTACATATCCCCAATTATAAATCGGAGAACCAACGCGATGTAGGAGTTTATCAAGCAATGTCCTCTTATATCCTTTAAGCGTTGGCAGATATCCGGTTCGCTGAGATGTACCGTGCATTTTCAAAGTAATCTCAACAAGATCGCCTTGGTGAAATGCGCTGAGGTTATATGCAAGCTGTTCCGTGTCAGCATGTTCCGCAAAGAGCGGGGCAATAGGATCGTGATGCTTACGAGTCCTACCCCCCCCAACCATAATGGTACTCTTCTTACGACGTGGGATATACTTCTCACAAATTGTGACACCATTCAAAATGGTAATTACATCGCCCTCACGGAGCTTTGCAATATCCGTAAACCCGTTCAAACTGGACAACGGCATAAACAAGCCATCGCTCTTTTCGCCACGAAGCTTCAACGCCTTAATATTGCGCTTTTCAGGATCGAGATAACCACCAGCCGGCTTACCGTTTTCATCCTTACGCCGAAGCAGGTCATTCTTCACCGCATACTCAGTTCCAAGCTTGCCATCTACGGGGAAATAAACACCAAGCTCTTCTGGCTTTGTATCCAAGCCCACAATTACCGTATTGCCAAAACATTCACCGCAGAGAAGTCGATCCGCGTTTGAATGTTTGCGCAAATTCTTAATACGAGTTACATATGCTGCGTACATAATTCACCTCCAATTATTCATCAGCAATAATCTGAACAATGCCATCTGCGTTTGCCAGGTTACGAATGATAGAATCAAAAGTGCTATCATTATAATCAACCTGCTTGAAAACGATGTTATAACCATCGTTTAACAGCTTAGAACACTTATCATAATGCTCTTTTAGATAATGGTCATCATCCAAGATGCGGGGAAGCGTATTGATCTCCCCATATCCATAGCATCCGACAAAATATTTATCCAGTTCCTCAACAGTTTTAATCTGTTCACCCTCTGTCGTGTCGCCATAATCATTTGCGGCAAGCAAAACACTCTCTAAAACGGTGGTAAACCCTTTCAGAATTGGATAACGCCGAATAGTCTCTTCGTCGAAGTTTGGAGATGCTTTATAGGCGATAACATAGCTTGAGCTACTACTATTCGTTACAAAGTCTTCTCTAATTTTCATTTCAATTACCTCAGAATATAATCGCTGAATGCACGGTAGGTAACAAATCTCTTCTTCAGGCCAGCTACAATATCGACAGGATTAAGGTCGAACTGCTTACATACCTCTGTCACATATTCGCTATCGTACAGCTTCTTGCGACGCTTATTCACTGCTTTTACCTTTGCAAATACATCACTGCGGGAAACCTTGTATTCTTTTTCGAGATACTTTCCAAGGTCGTACTGCGAATACTCGATAAACTGGCAAATCGGACAAAACTCTTCCGGAGCAGCATAACGATTGTCTGCCTGATCCCAGAAGATATCGAGAAGTGAATCATCGTCGTACTGACCATTCAGCTCTTCTTCACTTTCTTTTTCGTAGCCTGACTCCAAAATCTTTTTAATCAGTTCTTTGCGCGGAATCTCAAGTAACTCATCATTGCAGATTGTATGCCCATTTACGCATTCAACCATGCCGGCTTCTTCTAAACTTATATCCCAACCAGATTCCGTTGCACCGCAGATATCACATGTATAACTGGAACTACTGGAATTAGTTACAAAATCTTTGCGAAACTTCAAATCGTATCCTCCTTTTAATGATGACTGAATCTGCGCACCGTAAAATCGCAGTTTGGAAGAATGTCATGTTCTAACGCACTGCCAACATCCGTATGGTCTTCATATTCAAGCTCAACCAAATATGGAGAAGAATCAATGTCGTTAAACAACTTCTTGAAAGCATTTTCCACATACTCTTTGATAGTAGCTTTCCGTTCCGGAGAATTATAGTAATCAGCGCCAGTTGCGCCAGGATGAGCGTCCTCCCACTTTTTTCTAAAGGTCGGTTTATCGTCAGACCACCAACCATCACTACCATAATTGAGAATGTAACTTGCTTCGCACTCAAACTCATCCTCAAAACGCTCTCTGATTTTGTCATGAGAAATCGGTTCGCTGTTTGAGAAGTCCGTCAAAAGCTGATCGACATAATCAGAGCCGTATCTATGTCTGAGATCATCAATCTGTTGTAGACCATCAGCCTTATCCGCAAAAGCGATAATAAAACTGCTGGAGCTACTGTTTGTCACAAAATCGCGCCTAACTTTCATAATTTCACTCCTTGATATTATTTAACAAGCTCCTTACCGTTGCTCAATAGACCATGTGTATCCGCAATACGAACAGCCAGTTTTGATAGCGTTCTGAATTGCAAGTACCGCATTGATCGAGGTGTTAATGATAAGATCCTTGTCTTTCTTGGGTGGACGCAAATGCGCAGAAATAACATGGTATGCTGCTTTGTTAATTGTTCTAAAAAGGGAAGTGTTACCCGTTCTCTGATTGAATGCTGCGATGTAATCAACTTTAATTTCAGGATGATAGTTACCTTTCTCTTCATTACACGCCTTGCACATCGGCTGCATGTTAGAAACACAGTCTTTTCCGCCTTTACTTTTCGGAACAATATGATCCTTCGTAATCAGAGAGCCGTCATCTGCAAACAAGTTGAAATGTCTACGCTGCGAATCTGGATCGCCACAAAGCTTAAAATGCGTTCCGACTTTTCCGCAATATGCACATGCAGTACCTTTCTGATAGAAAGTCATATAACGGAGAGAAATCGGATGAACGCGAAACCTGTCCACTACGATATCTGAGTTTTTCTTCCCTTTATCTGTGTCAAGAGATAAATACTCTTCTCCGATCATACGAAAGACTTCATCAATCTCGTATCGTTTGTCTTCAATAATCATTTTGCCCCTCCAAAACAAATCAAAAGAAAATGTACCCCAATGGATTGCTGAAAACCTTATGACACAGCTCCTTATCCGTTACAGGCTCGATCTTTAATATCGTAAGCCAAGATATTTTGTCTTGAAATTTTGTTCGAGCCTCACGAATAGAATTTGCACGAACATAATACGGATATCTATGCTCATTGTTCTTTCTATAATCTGCAAAAACAGCATATAGGTTCATGTCATTGTCCTCCAGACGTTCAGTCGAGCCAACGATTCTCTAAATACAAAAATCCATAAACACAGCCGGCCATAAAAACAACCCAAGCCAGCCAAAAGAAAATCAAATAAAGCGTTTCTGACTGTTGTACAGATTCAATCACTTCCACCGGAGTGTCATTTTCGTATAGAGAAGAAGCGTTCTTTATTGTCCCATCACTCAATGTAGCAAAGACAGTCCCGACAAGAGATATATCTGTTACATTGTAATAGTACCTTGTATCGCTGTTCTTATAAATATAGTTCCATCGCTGCTTTTCAACACCTGCATCAGCTAAGTTCAGACGTCGCACTGGCAAAGAAATTGTGCCATATGAAAATGGTTCACCCAAAAACACAATCGTATCCGTAGCAAGATGTTCACTGGAAACATAGTCCCATGAGTAGTAGACCTCTGTTTCTGTGTATGTATTGCCATTGCTGTCTTTCTTTGTAACGGTTCTGGTATGTCTTGTGTAATCCTCACGAACTTTCTCAATGTAAATATAACCATTACCAATCTCATCGAAAGTCACAGGCGAATCCGTACTCAGCTCTCCATACAGCAACACATTGCCGAAGTCAGTATTCATACCGTACCGGAATTGTGAATGATCCTCAATAATCGTTGCGGTTGCATACTTCTCCGCTGTCTGCGCCGCGCCATATGAAATCTTTCCACTTATAAATAGACCAAGGCAAAGTAGGACGCAGACAATAATTACGCTGAAAAGCAGTTCTCGTTTTTTAATTACCATTATTAAAGAGATTCTGCGGTGCATCGACCGGCGCACCATAATCGGTATAGATCGTTTCAATTCGTTCATATCCAAGAATACTCAGGATAACATTGTTTGGGAAAGAACGAATCATCTTGTTATATGCTCGAACTTGCTCATTATAATTATTGCGATACTGTGCGATCTGGTTTTCTGTCATAGCAAGCTCATTCATAAGCTGTTGATAATTTTCATTTGCTTTCAGCTCCGGATACGCTTCTGCCACGGCATTGATAGACACCTTAGCCTCATCAATATCGCCATTACTCACACTGGATCTGGCAGCGGTAATGGCCTCAAGCGTTTTGCCCTCATAATCCTGATATGCCTGCACTGCATCCACGAGGTTATAAACCAGATCAACGCGGCGTTTTTCGGCAACATTGATATTGGCCTGAGCGCCGTTAATCTGCTCTTCCAAAAATATAGCTTTGTTGTTCGCACCGGCAAAAATGCCGACAATCAGAATGATGACGGCAAGGACAATGCCAACGATAATCCATGTAGTTTTATTTTTCATATTGTACCTCGTTCAAATATTTTCTTTAGCTGATTCATCAGCTCTTCATCTTCCGTATAAAATGGATCTCCGCATTTGCTTGAAACATAAGCCATTATCTGACCAAATCTCAAATCTGGACATTTGCTCTCCCATAAATCTGCAAGCTCATTGCAGAAATTTCGGATTCGCTTCGGATCTCTCATTTAATACAGCTCCTTTTCTACCTTATCGCACAAAACTACTTGCGGACGAATCGGACAACCGCCCATACAAGCGTGTTGACACTGACAATTCGGGCAAGAATTTCTGAAATGGCTTCTGAAACTTTCAAACTGCTGACTATTCCAAGCTTCTTCGATACTTGCATTGCTAATATCAAACGCCCAACGCAGCTCTTGATTATCGAAGCTACAAGGCAAAGCTTTCATATCGCTTGTAATATACATGCTCCATCTGCCGCCCTCGCAAGTATCAATACTATCGTGGTCAATATTGTGAGTCAGATTCAAAACGGCTGGAATAGAACATGAGTCGAAGCCAATTTTGAAATTGAATTTCTGTGTATCCACGATCTCAAAGAACTGTCTTACGAGCGGGTTATCCATCTGCAAAACATTCTCTTCGCTTCCGAGTCCAACGGGTTTGTGAAGAAGGAAAATCACTGCGTTAATGCCAGCAGGAAAACCATTATTTTTTAGCCGCATAATTGCTTCTTCAACAGAATTGTTTCCAAGAACATAATGAATGTTCGTTTTTACGCCAGCATCCAAAAGCATCTGAATCGCACGGTATGTATGTTTCTGACGATACCAGGAGATTGCTACTGCACCACAGTATCTTCTACACAGATCTACAATCTCATCTGTAAAGCCAAGCCCAGAAGAAGTGAAATTCGGCACGATATTATTTTCCCTACAATACTGCAAAATCTCAGCAAAATTTTCGTGCTGGTCAACATCACCACGACCGCCAAGTGCGAGCTGAAATGTTTTACCCTTACATTCGTCAACAATGCGTTTGAAATTTTCAAGCGTCATATTTGGCTCTTTGGTTTTTAATCCGTTCTGATAGCACTGAACGCCAGACTTAAAGCAAAGACCGCTTGCTCCGTGAACACAATGCCCCATCACGCCGACATCAATCAACTCTGGGAACGCTGTCATAAACGGATCTACGCCGGTGTCATGCCCATTCTCATCAATCACACCGCTACGAGCATAAAAGCCAGTCGTAGGATTAAACATCGCTACAAACCGATTTTTCCGATCAACCTTCTTAATCACCTATTACACCCTCCTTAATATTGACTTCCATAGATGTTTTTTCGCATCTCGATATTGGCGCTATCAGCCATTTCTTTCGTCCAGTATTCACCAGCACGAACGCGGGCTTTAACGGTCAAACGCTTAACGCCCATCTCCGTCATTACGGTCTTAAATCGTTTTGCGAGATCCATAGCAGCCATTTCAGAGCCTTTTGCATTTCTTTTGTAGCTATGCTCTGGGACAGAGACATAAATCACAAGCGACTCTGTTGTTTCGCTCGTATTTTCGATTTTCAGACCATATTCAGCCCATGTTATCATCACAGCCTCGCCAAGACCGCTCATGCAAACACACCTCTTTCGTTATAACTACCCATCGTAATACAAATTTGCTTACTAAGTTCTGCGATTCATTTGGATAACAAGAAAATCATTTGATTCTGATATCGAGTTGTCTTTGAATCGCCAAAGAGTATTGAACTCTCTATCTAACTCAACGTTACACCGAGTACACAAACAACTACTTGGTTTCCAAGGCTTTGTTGAGATTACAGCTCTTTATGCTACAACATCTGGAAGATAAAATACTTCATCCGCAGACATTCCAGTGAATTCAGTTATCTTCCTGATGGAGCGCTTTGTAGGGGATTCACCCTTAATCAGAAGACGTCTAACAAGAGATGAACACATATCCATATCATTAGCCAGCTTTGTTAAAGTGGAGTACCCATTATCAAGCGCCCATTTTTTGAAATTTGGATAGCAGATATTTTTCACACCACAAGTACGCTTTTTCTTTTGAATGTTATTTACAATCTGACGAACTCGCTCTCGGCTTATTCCGTATTGATCCCCGATTTGCTGCAAAGTAAATCCGCAGTCTCTCATGTGCTGCATTTCAGCCATTCTTCGCTGTGATTCATGTGTTTTAATGGGCATGGCAAATTACACTCCAATCGTTAGTTGCGCTTGCTTGCAACGAAAAACTCTGTGTTTTTAAAATAATTATTTTAAGAAATGAACTGTACATAGGATTGATTTACTACTTCCTATTCTCGTTCTCCCAGGCATCAATGATTTCTTGTTTTGTAAATGCCCAGCCTTTTCCGTATGTCTGTGCAGAATATCTGTTAAAGTCCGGCCCAGGCCAACCCCAAACATAGACAAACATTGTCCCATCATCCGACCAACGCAGAGACTTCGTACTAATTTCTACAATCTGCTTTTCAATCGGGTCACTCTCGATTTTACACGGAGAATAGAGCAGCGAATAAATCTTTTCATGTGACATCACAATTTCGCGTAGGCTTACCACCATCTTGCATAACCTCCTTAGTCATCACAGCGCTCTACATACAAGTCATAGATAGCAACTCCATTTCGTTCAGAAATGTGCGTTTTACCATCCTCAAACTCTTGTAGATACAATCTATTTAACTCCGGATCATTAAACTGGTAGATGTTTTCGTGTCTAATTCCAAGAGGTGTCCCGAAAATCCAATCATCACATCCACAATGGAACATGCCGCCAACCATAGCGTTGTGACGAATACCGTTCCACGGCAGTTTTGAACACACAGAGTAATATGTATCTTTTTCTTTCTTACAAGTCATTACAAAGAAATTCTTAGATACTGCTTTCACAAGCATTGGACACGTCCAATCGTTTACTCTAACCAAATCTCCAGCCTTTATCGTATCCAAAACTTCTCTTGTAATATTTTCGTAGTGCTTGTACATCCTGCACCTCACTTATCTGAAATTAAGGCATTTCCGCAAGTAATACGGTCGCTATCTTCTTCCTCGCTCGGCACGAACACAATGACATCCCATCCAGCAGCAACAAGCGGATCTTCAAACTTGCTGTAAACATCGTAGTCGGTATATTCCGTGGTCACATCAAATCCATTCTTAATGGCTGCATTTGTCTGGTGAATCGGCGTAATTTTTACGATAAACTTTTCCTTATCGAACAACTTTCCAAGCTCCACCGCATCCAAAATCGTGTCAGCCGTTACCGCAAAATTCAATGTGTATTTTCTACCGACTGGCATAGGAAGCTTAGATGCGAGACTTGAAATTTCTGATAATGATAAGCTCTTTCCGTTGAACTGTTCATTACGCTGCGCCTGATCAGTCGAGTTGATGCTAAATTGCAGACCAGCTTCTCCACTGTACACACTGTTCTTGATGCGACACCATTCCATGATGAATGACTTCAAATTGGCATTTACTTTCGGAAGCATAGTTGAAACAACAGGATGAATTGTGTCTGCCGTAATGAACCGATTCACCAGCGACTTCAAATCAAATTCAGCAAACGGAAGAACGGCATCGTTGAATGTAGGTTCACCCATACGAGCAAAGTGAACATTGAAACGATTAGTATGTGTTACTCGTTCGTTTGCAAGAATTGTCTCAATTTCATAAACCAGTTCTTCACGAGATACATTTCCGTGAAATCCATACTTCGGACAATCACAAAACTGACAATTCATCGGGCAACCTTTCTGAGTGCTGATAGTAGCAACCCACTTATCCGCCAGGTCAACCGCATGATGTCGAACACCATTGATTTCTTTGTTCAAACCAAGAAAACTTGCTTTAATATTGTTTTCCTTGCCATAGTCGCCAACCGTTAAAAACTCCAGTTTCTTATCCTTATCAACATAAATTTTTCCGGTATGTGTTTTTACGATCCTCATTCTACTTCGCCTTTCTGTTTTTGAAGTTTGTCCGCCAGAGCATAGAATTTGTTTGGTAATGGAATGATTGTCAAAAGCGTGTTCCCACGAAAGAGATATACATATCTGTGATAAACACGAACATTATTTGCATTACCATTCGACAGATACAGCTTATCAAGATACCGACATAAACCACCCTTTGCCTCAGAGTGTGTAATACCGTATTCAAGCGCTCTCTGCGCATTCTTATCGGCAATTTTCTTGCTTAGTCCGATTCTTTCTTTTGTTCGCTTCACGCTATGATTCGTCATAACAACATCTGGCATTAGAGCGCTCCTTCCATATACTGCTGCAGTCCGGACACAGCGTTACTCATGCCAGCGATGCGACCTTGTAGAGACTCGATTGTCTTCTGGATTTCATCTTTGTCCTTTGCAATGTAGTATCCACGCCCACTGGAACAAATCGGATCACCATTTGTACGAGCGGCGTTTACAAGCCGTCTCACTTCAACGCTCGACACACAAAATGCAGCAGCAATAGCAGAACCGCAAATAGGATGACTGCGACCATCAGAATGCGTCATAATATATTTTGTAACCAAGTCCATAAACGAACCTCCGGATATAATGATAGGGCGGCGGGTGTCCGCCGCCCTACTTAACTACCCACTCATTTCGTGGTTTGCTTACTTTTGGGTTGGAGTTTTACTGATTTTCCAGAGCGTCACCGATAGGCTTATAACGATCAGAGTTCAGCGTTTCAAGCAAGCACTCATACGGATCGGTTTGACCGCTCATCACCATCTTTGCGATGTTCGGACTAAAAGCGCTTACAAGCGCAACGCCCATCTCATTCTCCTTAATAGGAATAGTATTCGTGCGGCTATTCACATTCCAGAACACAAGCCTTGGCAGCTTATACCCAGCGTCCTCGTAGCGCTTTGCAATCTTGTCAAACAGACGAGAATCAACACTACCACGAGTATATCGGCTTCCGCCATTCGATGTTGCGCAGTAGTCAAACTCCATATCGGAGATAATAAGGATGTTTGCGGGAAGGTCGCTCTGTTCCATATTGTTTTTCTTTGCCGTAGTCAGGATAAGATCAAACACCGCTTCGATATTTGTGTTTGCTACCTCGCTGTGTTTAAGCGCAATCTGAATCTTCTCACGGAGATTCTTACCCTTACTCAAATCGACGAGCTGAGGACGCTCAGAAAATGTAATGTAATTATCTTTGAACTGACCAGAGGAACGCTCTGCGAAATAAATTGCAAGCGCGTTTGCCACAGCCAGCGCAGTAACATTGCCGCCGCCAACATTCACGGTCATACTGCCGCTGCCATCCGCAACAACAATTGTATTGCCGCATCCGTTTACGGTATCGGGAAGCGCGCTCCAAAGAGCTTCAAGCGTCTTATCCGTAGGCTTCAGACCACGCCAACCATCGCTATACTTTGCAACAATGTCATGCGGGAAAAGCGTAGACGCATTGATTTTCGTTTCGCCCTTTTCCAAACGGGATAGGAAATCACGGCGACGATCTTCGTCGTTACGAAGGAACGCAGAGTTGTAAATCAGATTTGCACGAGACGGGACAGCTTCATACGCAATCTCATCCCAACGCTTTTCGGACATTTTCTTCTCCACGATATCCAGCTTAGAACGCAGCTTGGACAGCACCTTACGGTAGTCGCGCTCAGAAATGCCCATAAACTTGTAAATCTGCTTAGCATAACGCTTTGCGTCAGCGGAATGAGCATTCGCAGACGGAAGCCACTTTGCGAGAAGAGAAATACCATTGCCATCACTCAAGTTCTGAATGTCCTCGCGGAGCTGCTGCGCAATGATGTTCAGTACATTAGGTGCAAGCTTTGTATCAAACAAACACCACAGGTCATCATAGCGTCCATACTCAGGAACGAGAGGAAGCAGCGGAATGATGTATTCCGGATTTTCCTCAGCCATGCGCTGAAACACAATGCGGAACAAACGGCGTTCACCAAGACCTCCCCGAACATCACGCGCAAAGAACAGCCATTTCATTGCCGTGATCTTATCCTCGAAAAACGCTCTGACGAAACGATTTGCAATATCGCTCGGAGATGCCTTACGAAGAGATGCAACGGCAAAGTTGAGATCCAACAGTTCCTTGCCAGTAGTGCGATAGCCAATAGCACCGTTCTCAGTAACAGAAACATTGAACTCATCGTTCAAAGTGCTTTTCATAGCAGACATAAAACCACTCATACCTACTTCCTCCTTGAATTGTTTAACTAATTTCTTTTCGCTTGAAATAGCCTTCAAGACACCATTTCACACTCGATGCTGTTTGTGTCTTAAAGGAGGGGCGAGACGCAAAAGAAATCCGCTTATCAGGCCAAATACTTTACTTACAAATTGCTGTGTGCGTCTCATACCGTTACTACCAACTTTATAAGGGGCTGTTTGAACGGAAAAGTCAACTCTATACCCGTGGAACGGCAGGTAGGAATCGAACCTACGATTGGCAGCTTGGATTGTGAAATAGCTGTTAGCGAAAATCCACTTTTCGCATTTGTATGGCTGCTGTGTTACCGCTTCACCACTGCCGTATATAGATGCCCGTCTCTCCGAGCTGTCACCATTTCTACCCTTTTGTCGTGTCGGTTTAGAATGGTTTAAGCAGTCATTCACGTTGAGCCAGGGGCAGGAATCGAACCTGCAACCACGGGTTTAACAGACCAAAAGAAATTTGCTGTAAGCGGCTTAACAAGTCGCATTATTACGCGCTCTACCAGTTGAGCTACCCTGGCATTATAGGCTCGTGCGGTCAGAATCGAACTGACATATACCAATCGCATCCACGGTGTACTTTCGTAAATGTTACACACGAATATAGACGCAGAGGGGAGGACTCGAACCTCCGACACTCGGATTCCTTTAACATTGCTGTTAGTGCTAATGCTTAGCACATTTTTTGTCTGATGCTCTACCGACTGAGCTACCTCTGCATTTCTTATTACATCTTCCCAGAGAAGTTGTGAATTGCTCACCAATTCGAGAAGATTATTTAACGGCTTTGAGAGCTACGGGAATCGAACCCGCAAGCAGAAAAATTCCAGTTTTCTTAAAGAACATTGCTGTAGGTGTCCGCCGTTCGATACACCTTAAAGCTGTCATCCAGACGCCCTCATTTATGCCGCACTTACACGGCAGTAGTGGTCTGTCCCACCGTCACACAAAGAAGGAGATGAAAGCCGATCATCACAACGGCTGGTGCTGATGATGGGAGTCGAACCCATAATCCACAATCGGCGGGGGATTTTAAGTCCCCCATGTATGCCAGTTCCATCACATCAGCATATATCAAGCAAGGTATAGGCCACGCTCCCATACAACAGAACCCAATCTGTTTTGTATTCGCACTCCTGCCATGCAGTTACCGTGAAGAAAGCGGACAAAATAATCAATGATTGCCGGCTTCGATTGCGAACAGACTTTCTCTTTGTCTACTTGCTTTTGTTGGCGGAGTAGACAGGACTCGAACCTGCACATCGTTCCCGATTACTGGTAGTTTAGCAAACTACTTCCTTACCAGTTAGGATTACTACTCCATATCACACCACAAGACGCTTATCTGTCAAATTTCAAGTTTGATTTTGTTAGATTGCTGTTTGCGTCTTTCTAACTTACTTAATCCTGCTGTTCCGCAGGGGCAAGAGTTACACCCTTTGCCTTATACCAGATCTTCGTCCCATCTTCGTAGAAGATAAGATACGGGAACTCGCTGTTTCCAGCATCAACTCTCTGAACCACACCATGACCGTACTTCTTATCAAAAACACGATCACCAACATTGAACTTCAGCTTCACGATGTTATTCCTCCAAGTTTTATTTCACACGACGCATGTACGATATAACCCAAATATATGTAAGAAAATTGCTGTTCGCGTCGTTACAAGTAGCTATTAGGCTACTGGCTGACTTTCTGTTTCCGGAACTTCCAGAAGTTTTGCAAAATTTGCAATGATCGCAGCATTGTGTGTACGATTCTTGCTAAGCTCCACTCGCGTACACGCAAGCTCAGCAGAATACTTGTCAATTTCTGCAACCGTGTCATCAATTTCTTGGTTGACAAGCTCCAAACCAGAAATTGTTCTCGTTACAAGATCAACCGCCGCTTCTGCCTGTGCAGTCAATTCTTGCAGCTTCACTTTCTTATCCGCAAGGATATCACGAACCTTATTTTTCATTCATATCCTCCGATCAGTCAACGCCGTCAATACTGACGATTGCTCCAGAACCAGATACGGTAGGAAGCTCACCATTCCAGCACTCGTACTTGATCTTCTCAATCAGATTTGGGGTGAGGGATGCGGCAATCTCACGGTTTGCCTGAGCTTCTGCTTCTGCTTCAATGCGCGTTACCTCAGCCTTCGCATTTGCATCAATGATCTGCTTCTCAGCGTTGATTTCAGCAACCTGACGATCCTTTTCGGCCTGAACCTTGGCAGTCTGAGCCTCGATATTAGCCAGTTCAAGTTCCTGCTGCGCAGTGACCTTCTTCTGAATTGCGGCGGCGGTTTCATCATCTACACTGATATCAGTGAAGTTTACTGTGTCGATAATAATGCCGTACTTATCGAACTTATCACGCAAATAGGTGTCCAACTCAGCATTGATTTCAGTACGCTTATCGCCAAAGATGTCAGTGACGGGGTAATTTGCAGAAACCTCCTGCGTCCACGCAATAATCTTAGGCTTAATAAATGTATCCTTAATCTGTTCTCCAGACTTGCCCTTGAAAGTCGTAAATGTTTCAGCAACACGCTCTTCGTCAAATCTGTAAGAGAACTCAAGATTTACACGAACAGTCTTGCCATCGGACGTCGGAATGGAAAAGCTCTCATCGTTCGGAGAGTCACCCTTTTCCTCGCTTGTAAGGTAGGACTGCTCCAAACCGATAGAATAGGTGGTTACTTTCTTTGTAGGCGCTACAAGATGCCAGCCCTGACTCAGAACCTCACCATCAACGCCGCCGTTCATATTATAAACGACTCCGACATAACCGGTAGGGACACGCGATGTACAGCTAAAACCGAGAATCACGCCGCCAAAAATGATGATCGCCAAAACGATGGCACCAACAAAACCATTCTTTCTCATAGGTTATTTTTCTTCCTTATCTTCAATTTTTTCATCTTTTTCATCCTTTGACATTGCATCAGAAGCATCTTTCAGAAGTCTGTTGGACAACTTACCGATAGGGATAAAGCCAAAGGACAGTAGCAGCCACAAAAGAGCTGCACCCACAAACACAAGGAGAACAAATATGGGCATTACTCATTCTCCTTATCATCCTTAACCTGCGGCTTCTGCTCTTTCTGATAATCGCAGTCCGTAGGCTTGAGAACCGCGACATAATCATCGCCATTGGTATAGGACGAAAGCGGACGAACCTTTCCAGGCTCTTGGTTGCGTCGGCAACCACACTTGTAAAAGTTGAGGAACTTACAGCCGTTACAGGTCAAAGTCTTATCAACCCAGAAGTAACCGCTGTCGTTTCGCTTGTTAGCCATTTCATACACTCCTTAATTTAAGTTAGGATACGGCGAGACGATTTCGGGGCTGCAAAAATGGAAACAACACTTGTGTTACCCCCCCCCGCATCTGAGGTATCCAGCAGAGATCTTCCGCACATAGGACAGTAACGAATGCGCATTTGCCGCCCAGCGGTATCGTGGAAGATATTCGTTCCAACCTCAATATGTGCGTTCTGATAGCTTCCGTGAGGACTTCCGTGGCTATCGTAAGCCCAGAAAGCACGAGCTTTCTTGCAATACTGACACCCAACCAATCGCATCACCCCTCTCTCGTTCATAAGATTAGCTTTGTATCCGCTCAGGAGTTGAACCTGCTCTCAACTGCGTTTCACCGGAAACTATTCGGACATATCTTGTTTAGCTAATTCCTATATAAAACCTAAAAGGCTTTTCGCCTTTTAAGCTTCCTCGTTGGAGGCGATATCAGAAAAGAAATGCTGCTTGAAACCTTGATATTCATGCAAACGCTTATGCGCTACAGAAACAGATGGATACTTTTCATTAAACAAATTTTCAAGAAGTGGGATGTTGCCAGCCTCAATTTCACCGTTTTCCTGCTCATATTCATACGCACGGCTGAATATGCCAGACCAGTACACCTTATCATAATTAAAGATATTTGCTTCTTCATTGCCGGCCAAACCGAAGTTACGAATGAAGATCCTCATTACCTTAGGTACATCCACATGCGTCGAGCGGGCGGTGCGAAACAGCCATTCGGAGTTTGTATACTTCAAACGAATGACACCCTTTGCTTGAGACTCGTAGTCAACCGCATCACGGTAATCACAAAGATACGCCATAATCGTACTGTTTGGAATGATGGTTCGATCTCCGATTTTTACACAATCATCTTTAATATCATCTTTCTTGATTTGAAGTGCCTCCTCGATGTGTAAACCAAGCCACGCAAAGTAAATTGCAGAGATTTGAAGAGCAAAGACGCTATCATCAACTTTCTCAGCAGCCCACAAGGTAGATTCAATCGCAGATTGTAACGACTCAAAATCCTTGAAATACTTGCTGTCGTAAACATGATTTGCGTTAATCGCATTGTATCGAATGGCGTAAAGATTATCGACATACTCTTTTTCAAGAACACCTTTTTCTCGCAGCCACTTCAAATACTTTCCGATTCGGCTTTTTGTAGGAAGCAGGACGTTGGGGCTTGTGATATTCAACTTCGAGATCAGCTCGATGTATTCTGCTTTTGAATACCCATCTTCCAGATTCTTTCCGATTTCACCCTCTGCCTTTGCGACACGCCTCCAAAATGCAATTACCGCATTTGCGGACTGTTCAGACACTTTCGCAGTATCAGAGGCAATATACTGGCTACGGTAACTACTGTTATCCACGCGCCACCCTCCTATTCAAATTATAAGTTGTTTAACTTGTTCCTTACAAGTGATAGTATAGCGCAGCGGAAGCCGTTTGTCAATAGGAAATTGCTAAATAAGTTTTATTTTTTTTGCTTCGCGCCACGCCATATATTTTTCGTGATAATATGTAGAATAGTCATCATCCAATCCACAACAACCACATTGAAAAAACCTGTCCAACACCGAGGCGATCTCATCATTACTGGCCTGAACAAAAACTCTATCACGAAACGATGTTCCGTCAAACGGGAATACATCAACATAGGCAATGATACGAATTTGCGCCGGCTGAACATTAAAAGAGAATCCAGCAGAAACTTGTTTTACAAGCTGCTCATACAATGCGTCATGAGGAAGCGTCATCTTTCGAGATACGGCGTTCATAATATCCAAAAGAAAATCTCCCCATAACATCCCAAGATACGGGAGGACGATCTTATCGGACTGTGCGCTCTCCATACCAAAATCTTCTGCTCTCATCTCATACTGCTCTGAACCGTTTAATACATTCATCCTGATACACACCCTCCAATATTGATTATCATGTTGACAGCCGCGAAAATATGGTCTATAATTTCAACCATAGCGATAATATCTTATCGACACTACGCAGTATAGCAGAATATCTTATCGCTGTCAATAGAAAAGCGTGAAAATATTATCTGCATTGGAGGACAACCATATGGAATCAATTTTGTATCTTAGAATAAAGGAGCTTTGCGCTGAGCGCGGGATCACTATGGCAAAATTGGAAGAAGATCTCGGAATCGGGACATCCTTAATCCGCAAATGGAAAACAAACACTTCACCGTCTATTGATAAGGTTAAGATCATCGCAAAATACTTTGGCGTTTCATCTGATTACTTAATTGGACTATCAGACATTCCGTCATCTGCGGAAGAACTGTTATCGGATGATGATTTTGTATCCTTGCAGCGAGCAAAATCAAAAATGTCAGCACAAGATCGTGAAAAAATGATGAAGATGATCCGTCTTGGCTTTGAATATGCCTTTAAGGACGAGAATTAGTCCGCTTTATTGGACACCGAATATGATATACTACATCCCACTGGAGGTATATATCCGTGATTAGATATCCTTACATATACAATCAAGTATTGCAAGTGTATAGGGGAATGGACAGCATCTCATTCCCAATCTGCACCTACGATATCCTTGCACAATTGCCAAACTGTAGAGCGCTGACCTATCAGGAGTTTGCTACAATCAACCAGTGTACCGTTCGGGATGTAATCATTCTGTGTGAAAGTAAATCTGGCTGTGCGCACTATGACATTGCAAATGACCGTTATCTTATCTTGTGGAATGAAGATTGCGCCGATAACAATGTTGATGGGAGAAGATTATGGACAAAAGCACATGAACTTGGACATGTCATCCTAAAGCACCTTCCGCTGGTCGCAGAACCAATGCTTGCAGAAAACGGTTTTAACAACCTTACTGCTCCGGAGTTTGAATCGGAGGCAGATCAATTTGCCGCCACATTACTTTGCCCTATGCCGCTGTATGAGATACTCAGAATTGAATCTCCATCAGATATCAAGCGCGTATTTGGCCTATCCAAAGAAGCATCTGAACACCGCTGGTCTGAATATGTGAAATGGACAAGATATCACAGAAAAACCGCCTGGGAGAATGACATGCGCCGTGTATATCTTCAGAAGAGAATTACTAACTAACCCTACTGAAAACTCCGCCGCAACACTCACGAAGAATGACTTCGCATGTCTGTCCAAGTTGAACAGTGCCATGACAAATCGGTTGTCCATTAGCTGATATCACATATTTTCCATCCTTCACAGAAACCGTCCAGAAATCTTTCATTCGCTGCGTTACACCATTTGCTTTGCGCATTCTTACGAAAGTCTCTTCCATATATGCCCTCTTTCCGCCTCCCCGAAACGGGGAGGCTTATTTTATTCGATCTTTCTTGACGCTTCCAGCTCTTTTGCCAACTCCTTATGCGCTTCCGCTATTGTATCTGCCGACAAAACAAATCGTCCCATAGCGTCAACAACTTCAATATGCCCTCTGCGATGGATGAAAGAGTAGCTCATATGACACCTCCAATATTGATTTGCTAACTCCTTTGCTAAGATAAAAGGCTTTTTTGTGTCCTCTGATATATTTACCCACAAGATATTGCGTTTGCTTACCACATCATGCAATTTCTTGTTCGCCCCACCTGATATGGAACTTCCCGTTCTCATCCATCTCACGTGACATCAGAGCAGACAGAAGATTATAGTCCACACCAAACCGATTATAGATTTCATCCAAGTCGGTATCTTTCCCCCGCATGAACATATTGATCTTTTCCTTGGCAAGCACCATCTGCATCTGGTTCGACTCAATGCTACCAAGATATGTAACAAAATAGATATCTTTCATCCGCTTAGAAGTAAAGCGAATAAAACGCATATAAAACTGGCTCATCCGAGAATTGTTGTAGTGCAGCTCCGGAATTATTACCTTATCCACATATTCAAAGCTCACGGAACTTGGCAAGCTTTGCTGTGTACAAAGTAAGATTCCATTCTCGCTTTCTTTTAAGGTCTTACGCAATGCTCTACGCTTTGCAAGCGTCGTGGTAGATCCCGTAACAACAAACAGAGGTCTGTCTGGCATGATCTCTCGAATTGCCTTTGCATAAGCATCAACAACAACCTTGTGCCGTACACCGATTGCTACGATCTCACCGCTCATGCTCTGCAGCATTTCAATCACTTTTGCAATTTTCGTCGGCAAACCTCCGTCATACTCACGAATTGTATTAGGGGCTGCGCTGATTCTGAGCAATAGCGTAATTTGCTGAATAAGCCGCATCATGGAATCCTTGCGAGAATTTCCAGTCGAAGCAAAATAATTACCACGCATGACATGAAACTCTTCAATCGCTTTGGTATAAACCGCGCGTTCGCTTTCCGTAAAACGAACGGGGACTTGGTGGATACGCTTGATATCTCTGCCTGAGATTTCTTCCAGCGTCCGTGTAATCACAAATCTGGAAAGAATGTTATCCAGTTCGTCCGCATTATAAATATCCTGTGTTCTCTGTCCAACGCCAAAGACCGTGATCTTTTCCGGAAGGTGAGAATCTGCAAAAAGGTTATACCCCTTGTGATATGCGGGGATAGGCTGTCCATAATACGGATTCCCGTATACATGGAGACCTTCTTCAACGCCGTCTTTCTTGCTGGCTCGATCATAATGATAGATTGTATTGCACCAGGAAATCATGTTGAACGAATTGTTATAGGCCAATTCCAACTGCGGCGCAAACTCGCTGATATTATTCCGCGTACTTGTACCAGTCATCTCCAGCTTAAAACGGCAACGACGAAAACAATCCAGTACGGACTTCGTGCGCAAACTGGATGGATTCGTCATCTCGTCGCTCTCATCAAAGCAAAGCACGATATTTTGATTATGAATCCTCACCCAGCGCTTTACTTGCTTACGATATTTGCCAAGCTTGTTCAGTGTAATGAGGACAAAATCTCCACGCTGCACCTTGTCAAGATCAACGAGCTTGTTCACCATAACATATCGGACTCCGAAATTAGGGAGCATGACATCCCAGGTGTTCTTGATTGAGATTGCAGAAGAGACAACAAACGTGCAAAACGCATTCTTCTGCTCCATCCTATAACGCCCAATAGCAATACCGGCAAGAGTCTTACCGCAGCCCTGTTCCCACTGCAAAAGAGCATATCGCTTTTGTAGAACAAGATTGATGTCGTGTTTTTGCAAATTGTTCAGCATAATATCTTCTTCATTTTCTTCATCATGCAGAACAAAACCATCCAGCCACGACTTAATGTTAGTATCTTCAATCATTTCAGAAAACTTTTGCTGTTCAATACTGTATTCGTGCTGTTTGCGACGCAAAAGCCGAGCGTATCTTCCATATCGCTCCGTATCTTCTTCACTGATGGCAATATCATAAATCGGAGTAGGCGTTTTCATCTCATCCGATAATTGACGCGCCATTTTGGGGCTATATGCCTTATACACAAGATCATAGTCTCGTTTTACAAGACAAATTTTATCCTCGTACTGAGCGGGGTGCTGATGCTTTACGACATTCCGTAAATAAGCCAATACTTTTGCCTCAGTCAAGCGGACGCGACACCACTCTTCATAAGACATACTTTCAGGCTGCTTCTCCGTATAGTAACGATTGAGATATTCACAGCATTTCGTGTATTTTTCTTTGAGATTTGGGTGCGTTTTAATTGCGTATAGGTATTTCTTCACATTGTACAAAAACTCAGCAGATGAATCATGATCTCTTGCGAGTTCCAGTAAAATGTGCGAACGATTTTTCACGAATACCGCCTGAGCATCCGCTACGATCTGTTCACGAACTTTTCTGACCATAGCTGCGTTCATACAATCCACTTGCATTGTCATCCCTGTGGAGTACGGATTCCGTTTCCAGCTATCCATATCACTATTACGCTGCCAAAATTGCACCTTTGTCTCATAATCGGCAACTCCCATTGATGCGAAAGTATCTGCGCGAAGCATAAACTGACCAAGGAAACTAAAATGCTTTTCCATCTCCTTAATCAATCCGCTATCACTAAAATCATCCGCAAGAAATGACTTCGGCACAACAAGCGCCATAATGCCCATAGGCTTTAGCAAAGCTGCGGCTTTCTGGCAATAGTAAAGCTGAGAAAGAATCTGTGCGCCATCCACCCACCAACGAAGATTGAAAGGAGGATTCCCAACAACATAGTCCAGCTTGATACCAGGTTCATAACTGCGAATATCTCCACAGGTCAAATTTGCTTTTGGATATAGATAATGTGCAACCTTATAAGCTTTCGCATCCAATTCGCAACCATAAGCGTTTGCCTCCATCGGCGCGTAATTGAAAAAATTGCCCATCCCACATGTCAAATCTGCAAAGACATCCTGATTGCTCAACGAGAGACAATCCATGATAAACTTGCACACGCTATCCGGTGTGAAAAATTGACCGTTTTCAATTTCTTTCTTTGCGCTGGAGTATTCGGAATAGCTACTATAATCAGAATAGCGCAGACCGTGCAATCCACCATCGCCAGTGTAAGCGTTATAGATATCCTCGCAGGTAATACCGGAAGACTCAACCAAATCGTTATCTACAAGATAAAGAATCTTATTATTTAATTCACGGCGGCTATCTTGCGGAATCGACTGCCCTAAATATTTGTATTTCATGCTACACCTCCAATACACTATAACTACCCACTGGTATATTGATTTGCTTACTTCTTTTTAAGGCGAATTACAAACATATCGAAAAATGTGTTGCAGCGCTCGACCTCACGATCCGCCAGATGTGCAACGGAACGAAGAACCTCTCCAATAAAACCGCAGGCAACCTCTTTTCCGTCATCATAGATGGACAATCCGCTGCAGAAACACGCAATATTGTTGTACTTCAAATCTCTCAGGCGGCTACCTTCTGTAACACGAAGAAAACAATCATCTGTACAGCAACGAGCTTTGTCCTTCCCACAACTTGTAATGCACTTTCCCATATATGCCTCCTATTCATCCTGACATAGAGCCAGAAACACCGGTTTAGATTTTTCCTTGATCTCTTGCCATACATCTGCCATTGCAAGCTCATGTGTGAAAACTGGTCGCTGTAAGAGCTGTTCCACATAAATCTGAAACTCCGAAAAGTCACACATCAACACACCGGTATAAGCAGATACAATAAGCCGTTCTTGCTTTGTCATAACGCACCTCCATTAGAGTTCATTTCCAAGAAACGTCTCTGCAAACTCACGGGCGAATGCCTCGCTGGTAAAGCGAACATCCACGCGACCGTTTTTGAAACACTTGATACTCTTCAGCTTTTCCAATCCAAGCTGCATTTCCGTGTTGTAAGTTTTCCACTGATATCCAAGCAGAGTATTGAGCGTCCAAGGAATGTTATCCGCAGTGCCGCACTCAAAATATGCAAGAGCGCGAACGACATTTTTCATTCCGTCAGTAAGCTGAATCTCATGCTCACCGTGATAATACTCTTCATGCCAGCTATCAAAGCTACAAGCATAGTGAGAAAAGGAAATGACAGCCTTTTTCTGTTCATAACACTTGTTCCCGTAATATTTGTTCCATGCAGCATCGTGAGCTTTCTGTTTCAGTTCGTTCAGCGCCTTTTCCTGGAACGAGAAACCGCCAAGCTGAATGAAAATTTGGTCGAGAATGTCTTCGTACTTCAATTCCGTGTTTTCCACCGCATCATAATATTCTTTGTATTCAGCACTGCTGGGCGACGCATAACGATCTGGCTCTTTCGGAAGAAGAACTTCTACAATTTTGCTTGCCTCCAACGAAACCTTATATGTTCTCTCAAAGTAGGAAACAAGGGCGCTAATGAGAACATGGTGCGCGTTACGCAAACGGCTTGTGATATCATGGACATGCACACTGTCCCCAAGGAAAAACGACCTGTCGTACATCTCATCTTTTGGAACAACGCGAGAGATGATCGACTGCTGCTCATTCAAATATTCCTCAACTGACTGACGCAAGGACTTCAATGCAACGCGACCTTTGACATAAGCCTCATGATAGGCCATGCAAAACTCACGATCACGCTCCGAAATACGAGTATCCGCCTTTACCTCAATACTGTTAAACTTATCAAGTAAGCTCATATATGACCTCCATCATCTGTTCTCATTCACTGCCTGACGATATGCACGGTACGGGTTACAGTTTTCCGCGTACCATTTTGCATACGCCGTTTTACAACCATCATAAGTCAGCTTGACTACCAGAAAAACAAAACACAGTACAGCCAATGTTCATACCTCCTATGTTTTCATTCGAGATTGGAGCGGGTGTTGCTGCCAGTCTCAATCTCGTACCGATCTGCAACCCGCTCGCCGCCTTGGAAACGATAGATTGGAAATTCCCCGTATTCTAAGCCAACCAGAACGCCAATATATCCATCATATGTCTTAACATACTGCGGGAACTTCTGCGGAATCAGCTCATAATCGGCTGACTGTTCTGCCGTCAGAGGCTTTTCATAGTCAACATATCCATATGCCAGCCGACCGACCGCAGGACAAAACATCCGCCCATCGTATGTGTCAAAGTTTTCAACCGCAATCACCTTGTTATCGGACGGCTTTGGAAAAGCGCCAGGAGTAAGCGGGCGCTGCGTACTAAAATATCTCATTGTAAAGCCTCCGTTTCTTCCAGCTCATCCGCAAAACGAATCAAATCAGAATCGTCAACCAGACAGCCCTTGCTTTTTGCATATTTTTTCATAAAATAGACCTTGCCGTTTGACTCCACCAGCCGTCCATCCATGCCGTAAAAGGACACGCGCTTTCCCACGAGCTTTTTCGCGGCGAGCTTGGCATCGTTTGCCAGCCTCTCCTCATACCAGCGGAGACAATACTGAATCGCGACATCAAGGTTTTCGCTGTCGCCGAAAGCTCTTTCCAGCAACTCCAACAGCTCCTTGCAAAGCTCTGCGTTTTGCTCCACCGTATTCGCCTTATTCATGCCGAGGGTGAAGTAGGTATAGTCGCGACCGGTCAAGCCGCTCTCTTTCGTCCAATGGCTGCACCAGAAGAACAAATCCCACTGATTGCTGTCATAGTTGATCTTGCGCTCCTGCTCTTTGTCGTACTGATAGCAGATAAATTGCTGTGCGATGGTCGCCATGACCTTGTGCATGAAGGTGTTGTTGGTTTCACAAGCCTGTCTGTGCCGCTCGCGCCAAGCGTCCTCCGGAAGTGTGTCATGCTCGCGCCTGTTTTCATCTCTCTGTGCGTCCGTGTAGCAGAAGTTGAAACGCAGGTGGTAAATGTCCTCAGCGGCGCATCCGCGAGACACGAACCTTTCATAGCCCGCAGGCAAATAGGACTTATCGTAATTGACTGTCATCAAAATCATCCTTTCTCGTTGTGTTGTTCTCTCACTACAACTACCTTGTAAAAATTCTATTTGCTTACCAAAGTGCAAAAAAAAAGACGCTGGTTTTTCCAGCGTCTTTCGTCGTTATATTCAGTTAATCGTAGATGAAGTTTTCTCGTCCGATATACTCACCAGCTACATAATCCTCGTCAGAAACACCGGAATACCAGACTAAATCGCCATGCTTATCTATCATGGAAATCAGACGTGTCATGCAATCTTCTTCGTCAAAGCCGCCGACCTCGATCTCTTCATCATCAGCATATCTGCCAATCATTTTCCACGGATATAGGACTTTCATATATTTCTCCTTACTGCCAGAGGCTTTCAATTCCAAAGCTGAAACGAATAGCTTCATCTTTCAGACCGCTCAAAAATACGGTGTCTGCCAGTGCATTCATTGCAGAAAAGATTTTTAACTCGCGTCCGCGAAGGGAAGAGAGACGTCGTAGCTCCATCGAAACGACCACATTCGGTCTGGACTGAGACGGCTTGTCAATATCAACACAAACGACCTCCATGCTATGATCGTTCATCCATCGAGCTGCAAGCTTCAGCTTTTCATACCGCTGCATTTTAGACAGATCGGCAACTCTTCCATTGAAAAACTCGTTATCCGAAAGAATGCGGTCAAGCTCTTCATCATCAAAAAAATCTCTTACATCAACATCAGACTGCTTTGAGCGCTCCAGCTTCTCCTGATATTCTTCCTCAGCTTTTTTCTTGGCCTGCTCAACCCGTTCACCAAAAGTCACTCGAATCACCTTGTTTCCGTTCATGTTACCTCCGCATTATATCATCATTTCCGTTTTTCTTCAAGAATCGTTTAGGCATCTTCGCCCATAAAAGTCACACCGATGAGCCTTGCAAAATCATTCCGCAAAGTACGCGCCTCATCCATGCGTTCATATACTTCCGCAGCATTCTGTTGACGCGCATTTGCATATTTTTCTTTCAAGAATTTGTACTCGCTATTTAACGCTGTCGTTACAGTGTCTATTTCTTCTCGTGTAAGCTCCACGGTATAAGTCAAGCATTTTGATTTCATCGTAATCCCTCCATCACGCAATTTCTTTTATGGCGCGAACAATACGCGCTCGCTGTGTATTTTCCACCTTTGTGTAAATCGCTTCACCGTTTCCAAATACAGCGGAACAATAGACCTCATCAAACCCATATTCTTTCGCAAGCATTTTCAAAATTCGATTGATCTTATTGATCTCACTGTTATACCGACGAGTTGCTACACTACGGCATACATCGAAATAATAATGGCAATCGTCATTATCATACTCATTCGGGTCATGCTTTTCCTCCACATAGAACTGAACCCCATAATATTTTCCGCCAACAGTTGAAATAGAATGAAATTCAAGCTTTGCATTTGCATCACTCAACCGCGTCTCCATCTCTTCCGCGAACTCAAATGCTGCTACCTCATCCAGATATACTTTCCGCTCCGTGGCTGCGCCACAAATCGGGCATACACCATCTTCTCCATATGTATTGCAAGCTGGACAATAATCCACCTCAGAAACGAAATCTCTCACATAGAGAGGAAAATTTCTCATCGTATTAAAATTTGGCATCGACATATTATCGCCTCCTATTATATCTACCCATTCAAATAGGCTTTTGCCCACCAGAATATAGTTTTTTCTGCCGACTGCCCAATAGGGCAGTTTCGTCTTACTTTCCAAAGACTCATCAGGACAGTTTTACCATACAGCTCTCCAACCAGGCTGAGCAATCTGCTCGTCAAGCTCGCGCTCACGCTGCTCCGTTTCGGTCAGCTCGCTTTCCTCCGCAAAATCAGAAGAGTCAAGATCATAAACCTCGACACCGACATCAGCATCGGAATACACCTCTTGCACCATCCCGCCATGAACCTTGACAGCGATATTGACATCAAGCTCTTTTTCTTCGATACGCCACACCTCAACATCAGAACCGTCTCGAATAGAGGCATCCATATCGGAAAACTCGCAGCAATAATCGTCCGTTTGATTTTCAATATCGAAATCCCAACTTTCGACTGTCTTCTCATAAACCGTTTTCATCTTGGCCTGCGCCGCTTCCAGCGTCGAGAAAAGATCGACAGACGAACCCCAAGCGGCATCCGTATCCTGTTCATGAATCAAAAGGAAAAGCTTCATTTCATAACCTCCAAATGCAGCGGACAATCTTCGTGCCGCTGAGTCAAGTATTTCTTTTTCAACTCATCAGAATAGCCCCACTTCCGCTTTTTCAACGGAAGATAGCACCAGTGACAGGCGCAATCTTTGCAGCTATCCGGAATTGCATCTAAATGTGTTTTGAACCAGACAACGCGATTTTCTTCCATGTTACACCTCTCTACGAAAAGAGCCGCCCGAATGGGCGGCTCTCAATCACTGTTTATCGTGCGCAAACAAGCTCTGTCATGCGGTCGAGCATCTTGTGCCCGTCCATGATTCTGTTCCAGTTGTTTTCACGGTAGCTGCCAGTCTGACGGCGCGGGGCAGAATGAGAAATCATATCGCTCATAGCATTCACAACGCCCCAACCAGTGTTAAGGAACTTCATGATATCCGGACGGAAATAGCAGATCATAAACTCGTCCTTTGCCTTTTTCACGCTGTTCTTCTTGCGCTCGGTATCGTCATCGTCAACAGGGAACATCTCATCCAGAAGCTTATCAAGCTGTTCATCGGTGATTGTCGTATTTGCAAGGCGATCTGCGCAAACAGCCAGCTCATCCATGTAGGCATCCGCAAGCTGGAGACACATACGCGCTTCTTGCATCTTCTCGTCGATATTGCCGACATGCTTTGTTGCCCACTGACGCTTCGCGCTATTCAGCGCAAGATTCAAAGTATTGTTGCAGACAACACGAATCGGAGTCATGCAGACACGGATAGAACCGCTCCCGTCGTGCGTATTCGAGAAGCAAAGATACGGCTCGACCTTATCGCCAACGACCTCGCGCTCAGGCATCTTTGCCAGCAGCCAAATCTTCTTGCCATTCTGCAAGCTACCAGCGGTCTCATAACGGACATCGCCGCCGATCAGCTCATCGGTAAAGCTGAAAGCATCCTTATTCTGCACGATCTGATAGCGGTCAGAGACAACACCAAGCACACGACCGTCTGTGCTACGAACATTCGCCTTGTAATTCTCGATCTTTGCACCGCCACATACCTGAATGTTTCTCTGCTTGACCTCCCAATCAAGACCAGCCATTTTCAGCGCATCAGCGCTATTCAACGCTTCCTGAACCTCAACACCCAGACCGTGCCAGGGCTTTTCACGCACATAGAACATAGTTTCGACATTTGCTGCCATTTTTGAATCCTCCTTAAAGTAGAAAGTAATTTGTGATGATTGTTTTGGGCTTTCTATTATATCTACCCCTAAAATTTCGGCTTTGCCTACCAGCCGTTGAAATTATTTTTTATATGGAAATACTGCTACAACATTGCATTTCAGCTCCAGCGTGACTGTATCTTCCGGAACATCAAGAGCCACACAAAGGGATTTCCACTTGTTTTCACTGGTAAAATCATCTTTCCACAGTATCAGAGATTTTCTGCTTTCGATTGTCTCAGACTTCTTTTCGATCAGCTTTGCCGCAGCGTGATATCCGTCACGATACAGCACATTCACAATATCTTTTTCTGTCATTTATTCATCCTCACGATCTTCGCATAAAGTAATGACTTCCTCACGAGAAAATCCATTTTCCTCAGCGGCCTGCCAGTCATCATCTGTGAAATCCAAAATCGAACCGACGCAGCTATGATAGTCCATGATTGCATAAGGAAGTCCCTCGTCCGTCCACTGCCAATCAAGCTTTCCACAACGCTCTAAATACATTGCTTTTGACTCTTCGATTTTATTTCTCAGTGTAAAAGCGCTCATTTTATCACATCCTCATCCATAAGAATTTCGGAATATGAGATCTCAGCGGCGGAGCAAAGCTCAGTACGACGCATCAACTTTTTCATCATGTCAGTGGGATTCTGCGCAGAAATTACATATCCACGGGAATAATTGCCCATTCTAACAATGACGGAATATTTAGAAAGAAAATGCTCTTCCTCAAACTCTTCTCGTGATACACATTCCACTATATCTTTCCCGCAGGCCGGACATTCGGTAAAAGTAAAGCCCCCAATATGCTCATCGTGCAGCCTATCAGGAGTAAAATACGAACCACAATTTTCACAGGAAATAATATGCCCATTGTTGCATTCATCCGGAACACAATCCTCGCAAACAAAATATTCGTTATCCGTACCTTCGTTGACAACAACGCCCACACAGTTCTCATCGTCAAAAGATCGACCACAAATCTTACAAGTTTTCATTGAAAACACCTCCTATTATATCTACCCTCAAAAGCTGAGTTTTGCTTACTCATAAAATGAAAAAAATGGGGTATGGTTTTTGATTTCGCAGACACCATTCCAAAACTGCGCCGCTTTTAGCCGATGATCTTCTTCATTTCAAACACCTCCGATCAATTCATCCAGCGCCTCCGCAGAAATATGTAGCGCCTCCGCGAAGTCTTTCGCTTGTGCAACATAGCGATCTTCGTAATATCCGCGCTCCATATCCGTCTTTGCATTGTCCTTGCGCTTGCGCAAATCCAGCAAACACGGCTTTACAATACGCTGGAAATAACTATTGGGAGCTACATTGATCTTTTCGATATCATTCATACATACACCTCTCATCTCAGATATGATATGGCTCGATTCCACGCTCAACCGTTTCACCTCTGAAACAGTGACCGCAATACTCCCAAATGCCATTAGGCCACTCTCCACCGACCTTACGGAAAGTTTCGTAAGTGTCTCTCCATCTGCCGGTCTTTTCATCCATCCTGGCAGAATAAGGCTCGCCCATCTGGGAGCAGTCTGCCCGCATACAAGCGGGCGGCACACAATCCATTGCGGCATCTACGATTGCCTGCTCCACATAGTCACCAACCTTTACAGCTTCATATGTGAAATCGTCCTGCTTCCAGACAGGCTTGCCATTAAACATATCTCACGCCTCCATCGTACTGGCCGCCGCAGCAGCGGCAGCAGCTTCCTCGGCCTGCTTCTTGCGCTCATAGCGGCGCAGGCGCTTCTCAAACTCCGCATCGGAATCCATCGGATAGTTGCAGCCCTTGCCGATACCCTTGCCGACGATCTGCTTGCTGGGCTTGGCAGCGGCGATCTCCGACTTGAAAATCGTACCGCGCATACCAGCAAACTTACCGAGACCAGACTTGTTGAGATTGACAGACATTTTTTGAATCCTCCTTTAGTTTTTAGGTTTCCCTATTACAACTACCCTCCAAATGGAGCGGTTGCTTACTAAATTTTTGATTTTTCTTTGATAAACTCATTAAGACGATTTTCCATGTGATACATACGAACAAACTCACGCATCAGCTCTCCGATCTCGTTCAATCGCTCATTTTTCTCGCGCAAAGAGCGGATTTCTTTCTCCAACTCTTTATTGACCGTTGTACGGAGATAGAAGCGCAGTGTATTCGGCGGCTCGATAAACGACTCTCTTTGACAAACGCCGTCTACAAAAATCTGCTCAAAAAGCTTGATATCTAAAAAGGAATCATCCACAAGACCGCGCATATAAAACTCCAGCGCTTTGTCCAGGTCATCAAACTCTTTTTTCTGATATTTCTCCCACGGCTCGCCATCGTTATAACGACCATCGATAATATAGGCATAGTCCTTTTTATCCGTGACAAATTCCGCAGTATATTTCGTTTTGATCTTTTTATCTCCATCAAACGAAGTCATTTAGTATCTTCCTCCAGACCTTTCAACATTTGTAGCTGCTGTTCATGTATAAAACTCTGAATTTTATTCACCGATGCTCATTGTGCAAAATATACAATAAATTGCACGAAATCATCTCAAAAATGTGCATTTTGCTTGAGTTTTCGCCGCTTTTATGCTATTATTAGAGCATGAAAGGAGCGTACAACAAATGAATAACAATACAAAATGCGATCTCGCTCTCCGCATTCGCCCGTTAAAAGCAGCTTTGCAAATCTCTTTCCGCGACATCCAATTCATCAGCGCATACCATGACAAGATTCTGCTTCCGTATACCGGCGATCTTCCAGAGGTCATCCAGCAATACATCATCAACGACGCACTGGAAACCTGCTACACCGTTAAAGAGATGCAGAAAATGCAAGCGACTCATTCAGACACCTTTGGAAACATCATTTCCGACTGCCATACATATATCGGGCTGAAAACATCACGTAGCAAGCCGATCATCGTTTTTCAGATCAACTACATAACGAAAAGCGGCTATGAATCCGAACAGTTTTTCGTTGCAGAGGCAAGCCAAAAACAAATCACAAACACACTAAACCGTTTTTTCAATCGAAAGAAAACCGGCCTGCGATCTGATATCTGCTCTTGCTTTGAACGCCAGCATGTCGATTTCAAGCGGCGCTTTGCCTCCACACTATAACTACCGATAAAAACTTGATTTTGCTTACCAAGCAACAAAAAAAAGCCTGAGAATTTCTCAGGCTTTTTCCATTTCTTTCTCAAACGCTTCTCTTCTTTTCCGCTCGATCTCTTCCACCCTATGCGGAAGTCCGTTATACATTTTCGCATACTCGGCTGCATCGCGGCGCTTTTCAGAAAAGCTACCAGAGACGGGAACATGCTGGTATCCTCTCATATGTGCATACCAAAGACCAGACTTTCTATCTTGCGATACAATATAATTTTTCATAGCAGATGACTGGCTTTTCTGAGCGCATCCATCTTTTTCGTCAGCCCTACAATAGTAAATGCGCCGGTCAGCGGTTTTTCTAACTCCATGTGCCGATAGATAACGGAAAATGTAAACACCTCACTATTGTATTTTTCATTAGACATGGCGTCCAATTCCGCCTGCGTGTAGCGCTTATCTTTAATCTCATAATAACGCACACCGCTATCTTTCTCAAAAAACTCTCTCATTTCTGGTACTGTAGCTTTGATTTTAATGCGACTTTCCATTTAGTCACGCATCCTTTCTCACCGCTTCGATCAACTGATTCATATACTTGTAAATGACAGTCGATTGATTTTTTCCGCTCATATGTCCGCCGCTCATCTTTCCATCTTTGACCGTGATATCCAGCAGGCTGCTATTGATCCAGCCTTGCGTTTTAATCGGTATTTTTACACCATATTGACGCGCCAGATAATTGAAAATGCTGTACGAGCTACTATGATAACGGCTTTTGAAGATTTCAACATCAAAATTGACCAGACGTCCGCCGTTTTTCAAAGTTTCAATGGCCTGCGCGACTTTCTTTTGCGCCGCTTCGTTCCGCTCTTTTACATACGCAGCTTCTTCCGCTTCACGCTGCGCCCGTTCCGCCTCGCGCTTCGCTCTTTGCTTCTCTGCGAAAATCTTCCGCGCTTCAAAGCATCCAGGAACGAGAGATTCATCCAAAAGCTTTACCAACTCAATATAGATAAGGCTAATATACGAACCGGTATTGATGCAATCGCGTATCATTGCCAGAAATTCACCATCAGAGCCGACACGATAGCGCCGAACCTGCCCTTCAACAAGCTCCAAGCTATCATCTTCCGCCGCCGTGCCGACCAGCAGGCCAACTCCGCAATCTTCCAGATACAAATACAAATCGCAAGCCGCATAACTGCGTGTGTCGCTCTTTTCCAGCCTACTCATATAGATATTTCCGAAAATCGGAGCAACTTCGATATTATGAAAAATCGGCTTCGTGCCATCCGCATTATAGACGATCATCCGCTTTTTCTGATATTCTCCATTGATTTCACTCAGCAGCATTTTTATCACTCCTTCTATTATAACTACCCATCGAAAAAAGATTTTGCGTACCACATAGGCAAAAAAATTAGGCGGAACAGATTTCCCCATTCCGCCAGATTTTCAAAACTTATTCAGATGTTTTCTATCTCATATCGCATAAACAAGTTCTACGCCATCGCGTTCTGCAAAGAATGCCTCCGCAACAGGACAATCACTACACAAAGCGCTGTTACATTTGCCAGGAAAGCGGCAGGCATATCCGCAAATATCAGGCTTTTCGCGCTTCTTGTGCAAGATAATTCGCTTGCCGGTCAGCTTTTCCGCTACAAGCTTTTTCAAATAATTCAGTGCGTAGTCATCCGTATCAAACACCTGAGAATCAATCTCCCAGTCCCACATGTTTCCGTTATGCACGGGATGCTCTGTAACCTCGATCTCTTTCCCGTTAGATAGATGAATGATATAGCGGTCTTCCGCGACCTGCTCGGCAGCAAGATATTCCTCGACATACATTTTCATGATCGACACGATTCAATCCTCCACAATGAATCCGTTATGACAAAAGCCCGTTTGATCTGTGATATAGTCGGAAATTTCCTCCATGTCCGTCATATCGTCCGGAATATCAATTTCCGTTGGCAACAGCTCCAAATCTTCCAGATCGTCAACATCCCACTGGATATGCGTTGCTTTTCTGTTCCGTTTCATCCGATGTTTCAACTGCATAAGTTATCGACCTCCGAGAACCCACGGATTATTTAAGGCGTTCATATGCGCGTTCATCATCTCCATGATCTTCGGCTCATCCATGACGGCAGACAGCTTGACGAGATCCGCATAGCTCTTTTTCGGCTGAACCGCGCCCAGAACCTCGTGATATCCCATACCCTCCGATTTCATCATGTCGCTGTTCTCGCAGCGCGTCCAGATTGCCAGAGAAATGCAAGCCTCATTTCCGATGTACTTGTATCCGTCCCGCGCATCGCGGAAGTGAATTTCAGCGGTCAGAATCCGACCATCCGCCAGCTCGATAGACTTCTTGATCTGCTTCTCGCCCCAAACAACATAGCGCTGAATGTCAAACCGAAAACCGTTTTGAAGTTTCGCGTTCCACTTATTAACCTGCTCACGAGTTACGCTCGGCATAATGTTACCTCCATTTATTACAATGTGATTTCTACGCGCCTGCTCTTGCCGTCCAGCACCTTCTGGAGCTTGCAGACCATCGCGTTAAACTGTTCTTCCCGCAGACGGTACAACGAACCATCCAAAGAATTATTGCTCGTGTTATCCGCCATGCGAGCGGCTTCATGATACGCTCGCGCTTTTTCTTGAAGCGCTCCGATCATCCACTTGATTTCCGTTTGTGTAAAGCTTTGCATGTTTCATCCTCCTGTTATATCTACCCACCAGACTTTCCGCTTGCTTACCAGTAAATACAAATTTTCTTTGTAAAGATGAGATACAAGCCCATCGGAAGCACCATAAAAGCACCCGTTCCATCACGGTCTTCTATCGTCGTTCCGTGTGCGCAAACAATCAGCATCACAACGGACAGCACCACCAGCAAAAGCCCCATCAAACGCTGCTGCAGCATCACCTGCGAGCGCGTCCGCGATCTTCTCCGTCTTCGCTCATACATCTTCGTTTCCTCCGTTCTCGTCATCCGTTCCGTTTGCAATCCACCATTCAGGCGCGATATACAAGGCTTCCGCCGCATCCAGCAAGCCCCAGCCCTCCAAAGTCAGGCCGCAAAAGCTCCGTTTGATCTCTACCCATCCGCCCGTCTCCGTGTGAATGTAGAGCTTTTCCGCCAGTCCAACAGATACCACGCGGCGCGTTACCGTTCCATCCGTTACCAGTACAAGCCGCTTATCTGAAAAGGCTTTTTCAATCATCTGAAAAACTTTGTTTGCATCCATCTTCTACACCCTCCAAGCGTTCCCGCAGTTTGCTTACCGTCGTTCAAGATTTTTTCAGAGCAGCCGCCCCAGCTCCTACCGGAGCGGCGTTCATACTGTTTAACTACTTCCTTACGCCGCAGCTTCCGCAGGTGTAAGGCCGATGTTCCGCAGAGCCTCGCGCATCTTGTCAATGCGCTTATGAACGGCGGCGCGATTGATTCCGACAACTTCCGCGATCTCGCGTTCCGTGTAATTGTCGCGCTTGCATTCAATAATCATGCGGTCGATCTCGTCGCGGCTGTTTACAAACTGTTCCAGCGCTACGCGCAGCGTTGCGGTGCTTGCCGTCTCATCCTTGCCGGTGCTTGCCATCGTGTCCAGATAGTCGCGGCTCTCGCCGTTCTTGTCGGTGATCTCGTGAACGCGAGCGCGTCCGTGTTTGATATCGTCACGATATACGGCGCGGATTGCATCTTTTGCGCTGCGATATACCAGAGCCACCAGAGAAATATTGACCTTGCCAGACGCGGCGCGTTTTGCGTTGAGCTTGTCCAGATAGTCAGCATCCAGCCGTTCCGCCAGCTTTACCCAAGCCTCATTTACAAGACCGTCGATCCCGTGATGATTCAAGAACCATGCGACAGTCTCGTTAAACTCTGCATAGTGATCTTCCGTGCTGTATCCGATCTCGTTCTTTGCCGCCTTCTTGATGTTAGCCGTCAGCATGTTGATCTGCGCTTTTGTATCCATCGCCGCCCACTGATGCAGGATGTTTTCCGGCGTGTTCTTTGCGTCCTCCCACGCCATAGCCAGACAGAGAGAGAACACAGGGCGCAGGCCATCGCCTTTGTCGGTTTCGTGATAGACAGCCCAGGCGCGCGACATGATCGACTTGACATTGTACTTTTTCATTTCGTTTACCTCATTTCATTGACCAGCGCCGCAGCGCGTTTTAATTTCGGTTTCCCACGACGGCCAGCCGTGGCCGTTTCGGTTAGTTACCATCTAACCATCATCAGGCGGGATTTCAAGAAAAGTAAATGCTGTAATCGTTGCGCGTGATATTCGGATTTCCTTCATAGACGGAGTACACAAAAACGCTGTTTTCCACTTCCTCGCCGTTTATGTACCACTCACAATGACCTTGCCAGCATCCAAGATTCGGGAAGTCCTGCCGGTTTGTGATGCAGCCAGTAGAAACGCCGATCTTCTCCAGCTCGTCATACATCGCCGCGATCTCGTGCGGCTCGTGCCATCCACTAAACCGCGCCGCGATCTCGTTTGCTGCCATGATTTGCTTTCTCGTTGCTTTCATTTCAAAACCCCGCTTTCATTTTACCGGCGCGGCGGGAATGCCCCCGCCGCCGCTGTTTTACTCAATCAGATGAAATACATCTCGCCGTTATATTCAAGGGCAATCGCTTCTTGACCCATTTCGCGCTTCAGCTCGTAGCAGAGAGAAACAACATCATCAATATACTTTTCAGCGTCAGCCGTGGAGCAGTACGCGAAAACCATTGTTGTAGCCTCTTTTACCAGCTCGCCAGAGTCGGAGACCCAATAGCCGCGCACCGGCGAAGCCGTAGCACCACCGAAACAGGCGGAGAGAGTACGCGCGACGCGCTCGACGTATGCGGCATTGTCGATCTCCTGATCTACGGATACCGTAGCGGGAACATAGACAGTAATTTTGCTTTTCAGAGGGACGAGAGAAGACAGTTTATTCATGATTATAACCTCCGTATTATTTAACTACTTCCTTAGACCGTCCAGCAGCGGCGCACCCGCCGCCGTCGATCTCGTTTCCTTTACCTTACATAAAGGATTATACCACACAAAAGCGGAATTTGCAATAGGAAATAGCTAAATAATATCTTGACAGAATGTAAAAATAGCAAGCCAAAAACAGCATCTTTTTGTGCAATATGCCATTAGCATATCGTACAAATACGCCATTTAAGAATTGTGCATTCTGCTATATCCTTTTGGCCTGCATCGTCTCCCAGCCCAGCCCCACCAGAGCCGCAGCACTGGACACGGGAACGCCTGGACACGCTCAGACAGCACCGGAGCGGACGAAGCGCCAGCCCCAGAAGCGACACACGGACGAAAGGACACGGAGACAGCACCAGCGGCAGAGCCGCCCCAGAGATCAAGCCCAGAAGCGAAACGCCAGAAGAGCCAGAGCCAGCACGACGGCAGCAGCGGAGACAAGACCGCCCAGCAGACACCCAGCCCCACCAGAGCCGCAAAGATCGAGCCAGAGCCAGAGAGCCAGAAGCGCGGCACTGTAGACCATGAGCGGAGACGGAGACAGAGAGAAGGGACAGAGAGGAAAGAAGAGAGGGAACGAAGAAAAAACGACGGTAAAACGCTGCTTTTCTCCCCGTCTCACCGAACGCCCAGCAGATCAACCGCCAGAGCCAGCCCAGCACCGGCAGACATGGAAAGCAGCAGAAACGCCGCTTTTTTCGGTTCTGCTTTTGTGGAGTATGCGGAATCAACGGAGATCAACGCCAGTTTTGACAATACGGAAGGCGGGGACGGTTCATATTTTCACGACCTCACCAACGCCAAAAATTTGGCTTTGTACCCTCTTCTCCACGCCTCTATCTTTTTCACCGAACCATCATCTCACAAACACACCGTTCATCAACGATATATTTCCTTACAAATATAAATATCCTCTGCTACAGACTTCTCTTCGGAAGAATGCCTTAATCAACGCTTATTCTTCGTCTTCTTGGCAACATGCAAAAATACATTTTCATATTTTTATGCTACGGAATACGCCTTAATCAACGCACTTCTATCGAATTTGCAAATCAGTGAAATTAGCCAAACAATATTTTCTATCCGATTTTTATTGACTTTAGACCGATTTGTGGTATAATATCTTATGTAAGGATTGTTCGTTGAACAACGCTTTTTCTTCCACTAAAGAATTAGCTAAACAATATGCAAGGAGTGGTGAATATGGGGCAGTCTACCGAAGGTGCGATCCTACAAATAACCTTACATCCGGAGATTGAAAAGCTGCTTAGCAAGAAGAAACCCAATAACTGCAAGACTGGTGAACGCCAAACTGTATATCCCATCAAAACTCATAAGGACATTATTGCTATGGCAAACTGGCTGTATGAGCATAAGAATAACAAGTATGTACTTGCATTCACCTTGGGCATCAATCTCGGATTAAGAGCAAATGAGCTTTTGGATTTGAAGATGAACCAAGTATTCTCCCCTGATGGTTCTGTAAGGCTGATTGAGGATGAGGAAAACACCTCAGACGGAATCGACATCTACCAGAGCAAAACAAAGAAACATAGAACTGTTTTCCTGAATACTGCTTGTAAGGATGCTCTTGAGTGGGCATTTCCAATCAAAGGTGCGTATCTACACTCTGGAGAATATCTCTTTCCATCAAGAGAGGGCGGTGCTATTCAGGTTGGTACTTTCCGTAAGGTTTTGAAAGAAGCAGCGGCAGCTTGCGGATTGAAACAGAATATCGGTACTCACACCTGCCGTAAAACATGGGGATGGCATCAGTACAAGTACAATAGTGAAAAGGCAAATTTGGACATTACCATGTTGCAAAGAGCATTTGGGCATAGTTCTCCAGAAGTGACCTTGCGCTACCTCGGTATTACCGATGAGGAAGACAAAGCTCTCTACAAAAACATGTGCATCAATGTAGTCTCAGATCATGATTTCGTAGGGTGATGATTATTCCATTGCTACAAACAAAAAAGATTTGTCTGGTATTAAGGGGTACGGATACAAGAAATGCGTTGAACAACGGTATGTTTGGCATCTAAATTTCTTAATTTTCGACCAACTCGGTCGAAAACACGGAAAATCGAGTGACTTTGGAGGCTGAAAATGAGGCGTAAAACACAACCCGCATACGAGGATATTATGAAGCTGGAAAGCCATGAAATGTCCACATACTCTTATCGGAATCTGATCGACAATGTTCATAAGGGCTGTTATGTTGAAGCTGCTTCTTCGCAGCAGGCCGGCGTTGTGGAGTCCATTATCAGAAACCGCTTGGGCATTCCGGTTTGTTTGAAAGTCCGCTATGGTGACGATGCTTCGGTCGATTATATCTCCGTAGATCGTGTGAGTTTCTGGGAACCGTATTCGTATTGCGTTCCGGATGAAACATACTGCGACTATTTTGAAGAAGGTTTTGATGACGAGGTAGACGAAGATGGTCAGAGTGTGTGATGCTATTATGGGCAGCGGCAAGACCAGCGCGACGATTGGCTATATTAACGCACATCCGGAAAAGAAGTTTCTCTATATCACGCCGTACCTCCCAGAAGCGGAAAGAATTAAGAATAACTGTCCTCAGGCGGATTTCGTTGAGCCGAGTGACAGGATTCCGGAATTCCTCTTTTCTAAGGCTATGCACACATTAGGGCTGATTCGGCAGGGGCGCAATATTACATCGACACATCAATGCCTTATGTACTATACGCCAGAGACGATCCAGCTCCTAAAGGAAAATGGATACTGCATTATCATCGACGAGGAAGTGACCGTGCTGCAAGCGGATAAACAGGTCGCCTATTCCGATATCCAGCTCGCTATTGATGCCGGCTATGTTTATGAGGCTGCTCCGGACGAATACCGTAGAACTGATAAGCCGTATGACGGCGGCGTATTTTCTCACATGTTTCGCCTTATGGCATCAAGACCGCTGGTTTATAACAAATCCAAGCAGAATGGGTGCGTGTGGTACTGGCTATTCTCCAAAGAGCTGTTGGAAGCTGTTGATGATGTGTTCGTGCTTACTTATCTGTTCAAAAACTCTGAAATGGATCTGTTTATGCAGATCAACAATATCCCATATGTGAATATCGGTATTCGCCGTACAGAGGGCGGAGGGTATATCTTTTCCGACAAACCAGAGTATGTTCCGGATTATGTGTATCGGCTGAAAGACATGATTCATATTGATGACGGTCAGCGAATCAATAGTGTTGGCGATATGAAACACGCGCTTTCTATGAACTGGTACAAGTCAAAAACAGATGGTGTGAATCAGGTTCGCCGCAATTTGATGAACTACTTTCAAAAGCGAAGCGGTGATATTCCAGCACAAGAGCGAATGTGCGGTACTTACAAGGAGTATTGGGGGAGAATCAGAGGAAAGGGCTATTGGAACTCATCTGTAGTCTTTAATGCAAAGGCAACCAACCAATTTAGCCATTGTCGGGCGCTGGCCTACCCAATCAATCTTTTTGCGAATGGCGATATCGTTCACTATTACGCGAGTAAGGGTGTAATTTTTGATAACGACCATTATGCGTTGTCAACTATGATTCAGTGGATCTGGCGTTCTGCAATTAGAAACGGTGAAGAAATCAGCTTATATCTGCCAAGTAAGCGCATGAGGGATTTGCTTACGGAGTGGATTGAAAAAACGAGTAAAGGAATTAGTTAAACCATATGAAAATTGATGATGTACTGACTCTTATTGGTCTGATTTTTGCTATTTTCGCTATTTGCTATGTGATTGTTCGCGCACTTAGAAATGACGGCGAGTGTTGCGATGGCAATGATTGTGATAACTGCCCATTTCCGCGCTGTCATCCGCAGAATCACGCTGATGATATGGAACAGTAAAAACGAGTGCTACTACGAGCGACATAGGCTCTCAAACGGGCAGTATTGCATGATCGCGTTCTATCGCTTCTATCGGTCGAGATCCATTGAGTATCAGGTCGTATTCGCTGTAGCAGATAAGAAGAAAGCATTAAATGGCTATTTCAATCAGACCAAGGATAACAATATTTCTTTGAAGTACACTGGACGCTGCGGCGCTGAGGCTCTGATCTGGTGCAGGGATAAACTTCTCGAATTTGAGAATGAAGTCTTTCTGTCAGAGACATTTGAGACAAAAATCGTTGTTTATGGTGAAGATCATCGGCGTTTTCGTTTTTACGAGCGGGCGCTGACACGCTATGGTTATGAGAAGAAGCTAACTGACGATGGATGGGCTATGGTAAAGAAAGTCCTTAAAAACAACTACGATACTGAGGTGAGCTGAATGATTGATGTTGGATCTGCTTATTTCTGCTGTGATGAATGCCCTATTTCGGAGGATGTAGAAAGAAGATATCGCAATGCTGATGAAGCCGGCGCTTTTCAATATGACCATTGCGGATGTGATAAGATTGATTATCCTTTCTTTGTTGGTGGTTATTGTGATGATGCCTTTTGCCAGAAAGATGATTTTGAACGAATTGGAAGGCGTAAGACTGGCAAGGCGTATCGAAGAAAGATGCGCGTGAAAAAGCGCAATGATTTGATGCGGGCTATTGAAGGATGCTATGTGCGAGATATCTGGCATCGCAAGGGTGCGTATATCGTCTATCCAAAGAATTCAAAAGCCAAAAAGTATTACCGCAATTATTCAAATCGTCTGGTTCGTAGAGGAAAAATCGGTGGTGCTGGCAAAGGCGGATATCGGCGTTCTTTTGACTATAAGTGGGAGGTTTATTAAGCATGGAGAATGAGAAGTATTGTCCTCTTGCTTCTATCAGGGGCGGTGTTGGATCAAAGTGCATCGGAGAACAGTGTGCGTGGTGGATCGAGGATTACAGTGCGTGTGTCTTTGTTGCTTCGCTGCGAACCGGCGTTGAAGACCTGAAAGAACAAAATTTAGAGCTTGCTGGATCTGTTGTTAGTTATGATGTCCAGCTTCACGAGCTTGAAAAAGAAAACCTAAGATTGCGTAAGTCTGTTGAACGGCTTAGTCGGTCTTCTTTGCGAGGTGAAAAATCGTGTATGAGTTAGGAATGTGTTATAAGTGCAAATATAGGGGTGATGTTCCAGGCGATGCACATAGTTGTTGTTGCTATCCTGGGAACGATACGAATTTATTTTCCATGTTTGAGCCGACAAATTTTCTTCAGGCCGCAAAGCTGGATATTCGTGCTGAGAAGCATGGCGTTATGAGCGGCTGGTTTATGTGGCCTGTCAACTTCGATCCTATATGGCTACGCAACTGTAATGGTTTTACTCCAAAGGAGTCTGGTGAAGCCAATGGGTAATATCAGTGAACGAGTTGCTAAACAGATTTTGCCGGCTGAGCTGCAAAAGAATTACGGAAATGAGTTTGGAATCGAAGTGTGGCGTGTTTTGAACATCGTTGAGAAGAATGACACAGCGATTAAAGGGCTTCTTGATGTGCTTGATCGTTTGGAGCAGCCGCATAGAAAAGCTCTCATTCAACATCTTTGGATGCGATATTACGATTCCGTAGCGGATAAGGTTCTGGCACAATAATATTGGGAAGTGATTTGGTGTTTCGTGATTTCGATAGCGAAGTATGGCAAGGTGCTGTATATCAGGGTGTCGATTACTCATGGCGGTTTGAAGTGTCTACTTTCGGCAGAATACGAAATGCCATTACTGGCAAGATCTACTCTTGCGGTTATGGTGCTGGCGGATATCAGCAAGTTTGCATTTCTGTGTTTGGACGTCGGCTTAATGTGAGAATACATCGGTGTGTTGCTGAGACTTTTATTCCGAATCCTATTGGGTATGAAATCGTCAATCATATTGACGGCTGCAAGCAGCATAATTGGGTAGATAACCTCGAATGGTGTACAAGGCAGGAAAATTATTTTCATGCCGTTGACCTTGAACTGATCGACTACGATGTACCGGCACAACTCGGATATCTGTCACACCTTGGCGCTTATACCGGAAGCTGTAATGGTATGTCGAAACTGACTGAGGATGATGTGCGAGAAATCCGTATGAACTATATACCAAGAGGTTCTGGTGTAAGGTGTAACAGAAAGGAATTAGCAAATCAATATGGAGTGTCTGCGAATTTAATTTCTAAAATAGTAAGTGGTCAGATATGGACTCATGTATAAGGAGGAATCAGAGTGCGAATATGAGCGTGAAGTACATAAGGCTTAATGGCGATGCGCTAAGACAAATCGTTGAAAATGAAAAGCATTGTTTTCGCATTGCCATGAATAAGCAAGATATCTCAGGTGGAGAAATGACCGAAGCGGGATTTTTATTGGATGCGCAAGATGCAGAAGAAGAGCGCAAGGTCATTAAGCCGCCATACGAAAAGGGAGATATTCTTGCTCTAAAAGAAACATGGGCAATGATTGGTGACAAGTATGTGTATCGTTTGGATAGAGATCCACCGCAAGGCTATCTCTTGTTCAATTGGAAACCATCTGTTCAAATGCCAAATGATGCTGCAAGGCATTTTATAAGAATCATAGATGTTCGTGTAGAACGATTACAGGATATCTCACTTAATGATATCGAACGAGAAGGTATTTGGTTGCCAGGTGTTTTATCGCCTGAGCTTGCCTTTGCTTCTAAGTGGAACAGTGGGGTATCGGAGAAGAAACGATCCAAGATCGGATGGGAGCAAAATCCTTTTGTTTGGGTTTTTGATTTTGACCGATGTGTTTATGTAGAGGATGACAATGGAGAGCAAAAATAAGAATTTAGTTGATATAGACGATGTTTCCTGTCTTTTGGCTGCGATTCCGATTTTTACATTGTGCGATGTTGTTTGTGGCGGAAGGTGCTGTGCAATTCAGGGCTTCTCTGATAAGCCAGAAGTTCAGTGTCAAAGAAAAATCAAGAAATTTCTATTGGAATATATAGGTGAAGCACATGACGGGTGATATTAGAGAGACAGCTATTGATCATGTTGCAGGAGAAAAGATTGCAACATTCTTTAGTAGCGAAACAAGATGGATCAATCAAATATGGAAGCTTAAAGAGCAATACCCAGATGAAGTAGAGATTCGGCATGTGAATCCGGACGGAAGTTTGATTGCTCATATTCCAGCGGAATGGTTCAAGGTAAAACCAAAAAAGAAGGTAGTTTTGACGGAGGAGCAGATTGCCGCCTCCAAAGCGCGTCTTGAAAGGGGCAGGTTAAAAAGATTGGAGATGTTAGGAGATGATGCGCATGTGACAGATGAAAGGAACAATGAAATATGAACGACAATGCTTTGACTTGTCATGGATGTTATTGGGTTGACAAGTGTTTATGTGATAAAAGATGTGAAGATTTTACTCCTATTGAGCAATCGGAAGATATTCCGTATTACGAAAGCATCTTGCAAGAAAACCAAGAGACATATTTTTCGGAGTGTGTAGGCGACCTATACTAACAATCTAAATGTTAGTGTGTAATTTTTGTGATAGCGTGGCGCGGACGGGCTTTGCCCGTCCACCCATAAAGGAGAAAACGATGATTTATTTAGATCATGCAGCGACAACAAGCATTCGACCGCCTGTATATGAAGCTTTGAATTATTGGTATAGTTCTGGAAAATGTGGCAATCCAAGTTCTCTTCATTCCGCTGGCCGACAAGCACACCAAGCCATTTATCAGGCTCGTTTTGATGTGTCTAAGCTAATCGGTGCGGATAGCCCAGAAGAAATCATTTTTACTTCTGGTGGATCTGAGTCAGATAATTTGGCTCTCACAGGAATGGCATCTGCTCTAAATGCAACGAATCATAATGTAATGCTTGTTAGCCAAATTGAGCATCACGCCATTTTGAACCAGTGTAACTTACTGACTCGCCTTGGAATAGTCGTGAAACCGCTTTCCGTTGATACATATGGTCAGGTTGATTTATTTGAACTTGAAAAATATCTCAAAGAAGACAATGTAGGTCTTGTGTCTGTCATGTGGGTAAATAACGAAATCGGTGTTATTCAGGACATAAAAAGCATTGCAGATCTTTGTAATTGCTATGGTGCGGTATTCCATACAGATGCAGTGCAAGCGGTTGGGCATATTGATGTCAATGTAAATGCTTACGGAATTGATATGCTGTCTATCAGTGGGCATAAGTTCGGTGCGCCGATTGGTGTTGGAGCTTTGTATGTGCGCGGCGGGCTTAAAAAGCATATTGAGCCGATTATATACGGCGGCGGACAAGAATTTGGCGTGAGAGCCGGCACGGAGAATGTAGCTGGTATTGTTGCGCTTGGTACTGCAGCAAAGTTTTCAATACCAACCGAATTTTCTCGTGACGCATTGGTGCTACGGAAAGCATTTTTGAAAAAGCTATATTCTGTATGTGACGAAGGAATCAAGGTCAATGAGCATTATGAGAAATCATATCAGCTAAGCAGTATTTTGAGTATTACAATAAATGATGTTGAATCTGAGGCTATTCTTCATCTGATGAATTCGGACGGTGTATGTATTTCTGCTGCTTCTGCTTGCTCTGCCGGCAGTTTAGAACCAAGTCATGTTCTAAGCGCCATTGGGCGGAATTATACGCAGGCGAAGTCTACAATTAGAGTTTCGTTCGGATGGAATACGACGGTTGAAGAAGTCACTCGTGCCGCCGAATTGCTTGGAAAGAATATCGTTAGAATCAGAAAGATGTACAGGTCATAGGAGGAAATATGAGCGAGTTTAATAAGACAGAGTTATTAGAAAAGACAACTGAGTATATGAATTACATTGCTCAGCACAAGGAGAACATTAGAAAAGCATGGCTGGAATTGCGTGATGCCTTAAAGGGAATTGATTTATTCCAGCGTCCTAAAATTCTTGATGAGATGGAATGGCGTATCCGCAATCACGATGACAGCAAGATGTCTGAGGAAGAATTCTTACCGTATCGTCAACATTTTTATCCTGTTGCGGGCGAAGTGGTTGATGACGCGGCTTTTGAACTGGCATGGGAGCGCCATTATCGTACTAACGATCATCATTGGCAGTATTGGATTGATTGTAATGGAGACTTTATGTCCTATTACGATGTTGACACGAAAATCTGTGCTTATCTGGAAATGATTTGTGATTGGCAAGCTATGGGGTATGTTAATGGTGATTCTGCTCCGGAGTATTACCGAAATCACAAGGATGAAATTAAGATTGATCCGAATTGGGTATCTCTTGTAGAAGAGATTCTTGATTTGCTTGATAGCTATATTGCGGCAAGAGGTTGATATGAACAGATCGCAAGCAAGGAAGTTTAGGAGTCTGGCGAAGAAGAAAGGCATTTCTCACAGCTTGGCTGAGATGTATATTTCTATGCGAAATCGTGGTTCTGCACCGCAGGATTTACATGAGGGTGATTTGGTTCGATTGAATGTTGAACAGATCATGAAACATCCAGATTATTTGCGTCTGTCCGAGCGCTATCGTGATTTTGTAGAAACTCATGCTGGAGATGTCTTTACCGTGCAGTATGATAGATCTGCTTCTATTCAAAAGCTAAACTCGGTTGTTATCTTGAAAGAAGATCCAGATGGCTGGCTTTTCTGGACTGGTGATTTGCAAAAGATTGATAGTTCAGTGGATTTGGCGGAGTAGCTCGTTTTGCTTGAAAAATGGCTTTCCGAAGAGGTCATCTGAATGAACCTCATTCAGACTGCCTCTAAATAACCCGTTGTTCAACGGTATGTTGAAAATGGTTTGTTAAAAGATAAGAGATACAGAATAAATAACGGCAAGGAGTGATTAGCTATTAGTCTTGATCGGCAAATCCATATTTATAGTTTTGACACGAGTGCGTTTTACACTGACGAAGAAAAAGCACTTGAGGTTGAGATTAGTAAGCACTGCTCTTCAAAATCGAAATTAAAAGCAGAGCGAGAAATTATTGAGCGGCTGTGTGCTGGGGAAATAACACAAGAGAAGGCTGAATCTCAGTTTCGTAAATTGTATGGCATGGGAAAGTCAGATCCGATTTCTGTTGCGATGGATAGTTCCCGTGTAAAACAGATTGCGAAAGAAATTCGCGGTACGAACCAAATGATTAAGATTAAGAAGTCTGAACTTGTATCGCTTCTTCAATCACATCGCTCGCAACGTGAGTTACGGACTGAATATGTGGTTGATAAGAATGTGATTTCTGTTTTTGAGTCGATGCTTACAAGAACACTTGGCATGGAAACAGGAAAGTTGTATGACGATTTCATGGTTATTCGCACATATTATTTCGATGTGATTGAAGATCTTATTCTAAATGGGTACAGCTTTAACGGAGAACGCTACATGTGTTTTACGGCATCTGCTGGACAGATCAGAACAAAGAAAACTGTTTTCATTAAGGAAAGAGTTTGGGAGAAGTATCAAAAAACCATTATGTGTGGACTAAGCGTTCAAAAAATCAACGAGCTTGGTGGAATCAATATCAATAAGTATCTGGCGTATCTTGCACTGTGCAATAGCGCAACTGATTTGTGGGAAGATTTCGATATTAGAAAGACTATCGTTGTAGATGATATGGAAACGATGGTTAGTGGAACTGTTGATTTTATTGATCACAAAACATACAGTGTTGAGCGCAGAGATATGGAGATTCCAATTACACATACGGATGGCTGCGGAATGGTTCTTCCATCTTGTAATGCAAAAAACACTATGGTTCGTCTTCCGTGGGTAAAAGGGCTTCTTGCTGTATTCCCGTTTGATAAGTTTATCTTAGAAGCAAACGAACGCGATCCGTCCGTAAATCATGGTTTGGTAACAGACATCTATGGTTTTGAACATGATGTAATCGCAGAGGATATTCAGGTCATTTTTACAAAAAGTCAATTTAAGATGTACAAGTATTACGCGAATTGGCAAGAGTACATTGATTTGTTTTTAGCGAATGGATGCACTGTCGGTAAGTGTAATGAGGAAGAGGACTTCATTCCTGATGCAAAGCTTAACTATCAAATGCTTCAAACACTCACAGATTTGAGTACAGATGAACTTGAGCAGCTTGCTGGAAAGACGATTGACAAAATTGCTAAAATTGCATTGGATAAGAATACTATGCTGGATGTATTCGGAGCTTCTACACAGTATCGCAATAAGAATGCTTTTCAGGAGTGTCTTAGTATCTATCCGGAATTGCTTTCCGACCCATACACAAAAAAGATGTTACGGCAAATCAAGAAAAATCTGGTCACTGAGGCAAGAGCCGCAAAGATTGATTTAAGCGCAAAGTATATGTTCTTGATTCCAGATCTCTATGCTTTCTGCGAATGGCTGTTTCTTGGAAATCGCAGTCCTGTTGGCCTGCTTGCAGATGGTGAGGTGTCTTGCTATCTTTATCGCACAGTGAGTAAATTGGACTGTCTGCGTTCACCCCACTTATATCGTGAACATGCTGTCCGTAAAAATGTTGTAACCAGTGCAACGAAAAAGTGGTTTTCTCAAAATGCTATCTATACGAGCTGTCATGATCTAATTTCAAAGATCCTACAATTTGATTGCGACGGAGATAAAAGTCTCGTATGTGCTGATTCCTTACTTGTGTCTATTGCTGAGCGCAATATGGAAGGAATCGTTCCTTTATACTACGAGATGGCAAAGGCTGGCGCTGTTACGATTACACCAGAGGAAATTTTCAAAGGGCTTCGCGCCGCATGGACTGGTGGCAATATCGGTGTTATCAGCAATGATATTACGAAGATTTGGAACGGTGAGGATGTTGACATAGAAGCAATTAAAATCCTATGTATGGAGAATAACTTCTGTATCGACTATGCCAAGACGCTGTATAAGCCAACTCGACCAGATGAAATCAATGCTCGTCTTGCAAGAATTACGAGTATGAAAGCGCCGCATTTTTTTATCCACGCTAAAAAGAAAACAAAATCTCAGGTTCAGCGAATGAATAATAGTGTTGTAAATCAGCTTGAACATATCGTTCCTAATAAGCGGATGTCTTTTACCGCGAAGAATATTGGTGTCTTCAGATATCAGTATATGCTTAGTAACCCGATGAAACAGGTTGAGTTACTATCGTCTGTGACTGACCTGTACAATGATGTGGAAAAGCAGTATCGCTATTCGATCAGCTTTTATGATGATGACTCGAACTTTGCATATATTCGTGACAATATCTTGAAGCAATTCGACGAGATTTGTCTTGAGCGCTTAGATGTTTGCGACATTCTTGTGAAATATCTATTTCATAGTAAGAATAGCCGTAGGAAAAATGTTTTCTGGATGTGCTTTGGTGATATCGTTCTGGAAAACCTCAAGCGAAATATCCCAGATGGTTCTATTCAGTGCAAGAAATGTGGAGAGCGTTTTGTCCCTCTTTCCCCGCAGCAAAAGGTATGTACGAGCTGCTCTGGATATCACCCACTCGGCAAAAAGAAACTGCGGTGTATTGATTGTGGAAAAGAGTTTGAGGTAGACGGTATCGTGAAAAATAAGAAGCGCTGCGATGACTGTCAGGCTATCCATATTCGCAATTATGAGCGTGAGAAGAAACGACGTCAGCGTAGCGTCGCATGATGTTGTTAGGAATTAGCTAAATAGCACAAAATGTCCCCATGTTTTATTTTGAAGTCTGATATGACGAAACACACGTTGTTCAACGGAATGTTTGCCTATCCAATTTGTCAAATAACGCTTGGTAAATATGACGAAACACCCGTTGTTCAACGGAATGTTTGCAACCAAAAAGAAAAAGACCTTTAAGGGAAGAAAACCGTATTTACTAAACTATTCGGGATTCTCCTGTCTATGGCTGCGGTGCGATACCCGCAGCCCAGACATCTTTTTTGAAAAGGAATGAAGACTTTATATGATTCCAGTAACTAAGGAAGAAGCGCGTATTCTCAGAGAATTGTATCCTGAGTACAAGGTGACGCGAACAATGATGCAGGATTCAAAGCGGCATCATTACTACGCAACAGAGAGTGAAGGAAATATGAGGGCGATTGCGAGTACGAACCATCTCGCCGCCGAAATTGTTGCACGGATTGATCGAGAGCGTGAGATTCGTCGCAAACGAATCATTCAGCAGCGAGGAAAGCATAATGTCAATGGTGGTTAAAAGCGAAAGCTTTGAAAATGCCATAATTGACACCAGTGATATGACAATCACAGAATATGATACTGATTCCGTAAGAACATACAGCCTTTTAGAGCTGTTAAAACGCTGGGACGGCGTTGTTGGCGTTACTCTGACAATTCGCCGCAGTATTCAGTTGCCGCCCAATGATGGGAGGGATGAATATTGAATCCAAAATATAAACAGCTTGAAAACGAAGATAGTTATGAGTATGGCCTACGACTTATTGAAATTAAGGTTGAGCAGAACCCTTCTGACTTAGAGTGGTCGGATATCGTTGACTTGCTTGGCCTTGATGTTCATTACGACAGCCTTCGTAAAGCGGCGAATGTAACGCCGTATTCTGGCTATCATGTGATGAAATACTTCAAGCAGAAAGCTACGCAAGATCTCGGAAGTGCATATCTTGACGAGATTGAGCAGAAGATGCTTGAATTCAAGAAAGAACGCCAGCGGTTTTTCGACCAGAGAAATGCTCTTAATAAAGTTGTGCGTAACCTGGCTCGCAAGGATGAAAACTCTGATATTTTTGAGAGGGCAATTACTTCTGGCGTAATTCCTCGGCTTGACTATGTGCCATGTGTAATGGAATCAAGTGGGAGCGATTTGCTTGTGAGCTTAAACGATTTGCATTTTGGAGCGTGTGTGGACAACTATTGGAACTACTATAATTCCGATGTTTGTGTGCAACTTCTTAATGAATATCTGGATCGCATCCTTGAAATCTCCGCCTTGCATGGATCGGAAAGTTGTTATGTATGGGCAAATGGAGACTTAATTAGCGGAAATATTCATAAGTCTATTGCCGTGTCGAACAGAGAAAATGTTATTCAACAGGTCGTTGGAGTGTCTGAACTTCTTGCGGAGTTTTTGTCTACATTAAGCCGGTACTTTAAGAATGTTTACTTTTCTTCTGTTGCTGGGAATCATTCTCGGCTTGAAGAGAAAGATGTTGCCTCGATTCATGAGCGTCTTGACGATTTAGTTGAGTGGTATTTGAAAGCTCGTCTACAAGCTTTTGAGAATGTGTCGTTTGATCATTACAGAAAGATCGACGATACGATGTATTTGCTTGATATTCGCGGCAAGACCTATCTTGGTGTACATGGCGATTATGATGGATCTGCTGGAAAAGTTCAATCGCTTCAGACAATGGCAAAAGAGCCTGTGTACGCCATTCTTTCAGGTCATTTACATCACAATAAGACCGATAGTGTTCAAGGCGTGAAAACGATTATGGCTGGCAGCTTTCTCGGTATGGATGACTACTGTGTTGGAAAGCGCATTTACGGAGCGCAGCAACAGTTGGTTTGCGTCTGTGATTATAATGGTGTCAAAGCATTTTACGATATTGACTTTGATACGACTCGTTATCGCCCGCAAAGGAGCGATACATCAGCATGAATATCAATAAAGCAGATTTGGTAAATACGCTTGCTCAGAAGAATAGGGCGTATAAGAAGTATATGGTCAAGGATATCGTTGACGATATCTTTGATGAAATTGCGAATGCTCTTAGAAACGGAGATCGAGTTTCGATTTATGGGTTTGGAACATTTGATGTGAAAAAGTATAAGTCGCATCCCGCTCTTCATCCAGTGACGAAAGAGAGCATCGTTGTTCCGGAGTTCCAGAATGTCGTGTTTAAGTCCGGAGCAGAACTTTTAAGAAGTATTCGAGAATGACTATGGGATGGGGTTTTTGCCCCTCCCTATTTGGCTGAGTGGAGAAGCTGGTTTTCTTGCCGCTCCCATAAAGCGGAGACGCTGGTTCAAGTCCAGCCTCAGCCACCAAAAAAATCTAAAATTATTTTGCTAATTCCTATTGACAACCGTGTGCTTATATGCTATACTCAATAATGTCAAGAGGACATAGTTAAACAATACGCTGGCGTGGCACAATTGGTAGCGCAGGTGATTTGTAATCATCAGGTTGCGGGTTCAAGTCCTGTCGCCAGCTCCATGATCTTTGAAAATTCAATATTTGAATCATGCTTATGATTAACTCGGTGAATAAAGTGTGTCAGCACTCCGAGACGCACAGTAGTTCCCGCTGGATTTACGAGGGATACCTTTTATTGTCCAGACGGCAGTGATGCAGTGATGTATTGCTGGGAGGCGGAAACTGCCAACGAAAATGTGTGTTGCCAAGAGTTATCGCTACAAAAAGCACGGAACTTTCGGGCGCAGCAATAGACGCTCCTGTGGAGAATAATCCTCAAGGATACTGGCGTGGCAACCAGTACAACCGGAGGAAATGCCAACAATGCGCTCCTGTCTTGATGTCGAAGAAACTCGACTATAACGAAAGTCGCCGGTTAAAGTAGCCGTAGGACAGTTTTGGTGTTTGATCTTTAATACGATATGATGAAAAAGAAATTGTATGAAACTATCAAATTTTCTGAACGAACGGTGAAATTTGCGGGTAAACAATCCCGCGCAGGAATTGGCCTAATACAGTCCGCTGTGTAAGGCTGGGGTAAGAAGTTAAAGGTCGCTCCTTGAAGCTCAGACTTATCTCCCTGGTGGCTGAACATTGTGAGAAGGTAATGGAGGTAGAGCGAAGGCTCAATGATAGGTATGATTCAAGTATTGAATTTTCTTTCTAAGGAATTAGCAAAATAATTTTTATAGGGGTGTGTTTCATGCAGTTCAAAATTGCAACAAAGGATCTTAGCAAATTTTCGGCAATGAATATCGTCTGTGATGGCGATGCTGTGACTCTCAGCTTCGATGATAGCTTGACGAGTGAGCATATCATTGATGCCGTTTGTAAAGCGCCGCTTGCGATGCCTTTGAAAGATTTGAACCATCTTTCTTGGGGCGAAATTGATCAGATCGGATTGTATGGTAAGGCGCGTGAAGTGTTTGCACTTGGCGCACAAAAGAAAGACCAAATGAAGAACGGGTTTGTTGCTGTGTGGCAGATTATCGGATTTAACCATGATGATCTTGCTGATGAGACTGGAAAAGCACCTCTCTCTTGGGATATGGTCAGAGTTTACAACGAGGACTGGTCGTGGAACGATGAAAGCACGAATCGCGGCGGATATGAAGCTTCTGTTGTAAGACGCAGACTGGATACGGAGTTCTTCTCTCTTTGCTCTGATGAGTTGCAGGCAATTATTAAGCCGGTTATTAAACTTACAAGCGCTGGCGATTGCAGTAAGGAAATTATCAAGAGCATTTGTAGGATTTGGCTCAAGAGTGAGAAAGAGCTGTATGGTCGTTGTTTCTATTCGATGCCTGGCGAGGGGCATTGGTACGAATATTATAAGCAAGAGGATGTTCCTTACTATAAGGAAGATGATGACGGGAATCGTCGTTGCAACCTGTTGCGTTCTCCGTACTACTACGGCAGCTACGGCTTCTGCTTTGTGGGCACGAACGGCAACGCGTCCGTCTACACCGCCAGGCATTCCTATGGCCTCGCCCCCGCTTTCAGTTCATAATCTCAAATCAAATAAAATCCGTCCTCGAAAGAGGACGGTTACATGGGGACATAGCTCAGTTGGGAGAGCGCCTGCCTTGCAAGCAGGAGGTCGTGAGTTCGATTCTCATTGTTTCCACCAGATCGTGCCATGTTGGTTATGTTGGCGTTTGTGCGGTTCAGCTCATTACTTGACTGCTATTCCAGCTAAAAACCTATCGGCTGCAGACGAGGTTCTACGGACGCATGGCCTATTTCGGAGTATAGCTCAGTAGGTAGAGCGCACGACTGATAATCGTGAGGTCGAAAGTTCGACTCTTTCTACTCCGACCATAAAATTAAATATGGGGCAGTAATGGGTTCGACGGGGTTTTGATAGGACGAAATACGCAGGTATGGAGACCGCCTAAGGCTCAAACAAAAATGAAATGACAACGATTCTATTGTGGTTATGATTCATCCCGCTCTGTATGCTGTTATGGAGGGTATTGCTGCTTAATTGCAGTTGATGAATGCCTAAACGATGCACTTTTAGTCTGGGTAAGCATCTGCGGCAATAAAGAATCAGACTGACATTGCAGTTTTCCTTATCACTGTGAAAAGAAATAAGGTGGTGGAGGTCGCAAAACTGGTGCGGCTCTGAGCTGGTTGATAGCACCATGCAGCTCGTCTTAGGACAAAATGCAAATTGTTATCTATTGCGTAAGAATGTTTTGTTCATGTAGGAATTTCGGACAGGGGTTCGATTCCCCTCTGCTCCACGGCATCTGGAGAGAAGCCTGCTCGTGGCGATGCTGCTTTTACTGATTCTCTCAAAAGCAAATCTGGGTATAGCTCAGTCGGTAGAGCGCGTGATTTGGGATCACGAGGCCGCTGGTTCGAGACCAGCTACTCAGACCATAAAAGGCACACACAGCAACTTTGGAGGATTTTCTTGCGGATAATAGAAAGTACATAAGTGCCTTGCAGTTGTTAGAGACGCTTACAGCAACTTCAAATTTCTATACATAAAAGATGCGTTTGATTTTATCTATTGGGTGTAAATGATGTTGCGTCTCGTTGAGAATATTGGTTCGTAGCTCAATGGTAGAGCATCCGACTGTTAATCGGAGGGTTGTAGGTTCGAGTCCTATCGTTCCAGCCATATTGGTGTCACAACGTATTGCGACTTAATGACTGTCTGAATGGATGGCAGCGCCAATTTTACTTAGCGGAGTGTAGCAGTGGTAGCTTACCAGCCTCATAAGCTGGTGGTCGTTGGTTCAAATCCAACCTCCGCCCCCATGCCCGTCCACATAAGAGGTGGTTACTCTATAAACCGTAGTGGGAATGAAACCGTCATGTCTGGCAGTGATGACTTTTTGCAAGCTTTTAGAGTAAAACCTTGCTGCGACCCAACAGCATAGAGTTGGAGGCAAGGCCAATGCCTTGAATTGGCCTATTTGTCCGGTTAGCTCAGTAGGTTAGAGCATCTGCCTTACAAGCAGGAGGTCGGCGGTTCGATTCCGTCACGGGACACCACGAGTCATTATTAAGACAACTAAGACTCTAAAAAAATGATTGTCTTCTTTGTGTGGGTATGATGTTTAACGGCAAGCATTTCTGTCTTCCAAGCAGACTGTGCGGGTTCAAATCCCGCTATCCACTCCACTCCGAACATTTGTGACATCTCTACTTGACAAATTGGTTTGGAGAAATGCTATGATCGCAGGCATTCAATAATCGTCGAACCTTTTGAGAGTTGGTAATCTCACGGTAGTCCACAGCCCGTCAGTGAATGTAGAGCCAAGTGGAATATAACCTGTCGTATGAGATGGTCGCATCTCTTGTTGTATGGCGACGGCTATATAATTGCGATGGGAAATATGCGGGTATGGCGGAACTGGCAGACGCGCCAGATTTAGGATCTGGTGGGAAACCGTGCAGGTTCGATTCCTGTTACCCGTACCACGAAGAGCGCATACAGCAACCTTATTTATGGAATCAACTTTTAACTGATCAGCCAAACAAGGCGCTCTGTAATTAAAATATGCTGGCGTGGTGGAATCGGCAGACGCGACGGACTCAAAATCCGTTGGTAGAGATACCGTGTGGGTTCAAGTCCCACCGCCAGCACCATATGCGCCAGTAGCTCAATCGGATAGAGCAAAAGATTTCTAATCTTTAGGCTACGGGTTCAAGTCCTGTCTGGCGTACCAAATCAATATTGGGGTATAGCCAAGCGGTCAAGGCACGGGACTTTGACTCCCGTATCGTTGGTTCGAGTCCAACTACCCCAGCCATTTATATGCTCCCATCTTCTAATCGGTATAGGAAGCCGGCCTCTCAAGTCGGCAATACGAGTTCGAGTCTCGTTGGGAGTACCAATTTTATATGGTGCGTTGGACGAATTGGTAGAGTCACCGCCCTTTCACGGCGGAATTTAAGGGTTCAAATCCCTTACGCATCACCAACACGAAAGAGGTGTAAACTATGCCGCGAAAAGCAAGTTTATTATCAGTTGATAAAGAACGAAAGGTTGTAAAGAAAATTCCATCATCAGATTGTGGAACTGGCGTTTTATGTAAGACCAAATCTGGAAAGGAATATCGCATTTCTCAGAATCCAGAAAAACACAAGCACACATTATGGTGCATTGTTGATGGTGGTTTTGAGAAGATCGCAACTGCCGATAGTCCATATGACTTATACCCTCTTGTAGATTGGGATAAATAAATGGCGTATTAGTTCAGAAGAGTAGAACGCTGGCCTGTCACGCCGGAGGTCACGGGTTCAAGTCCCGTATACGTCGCCACATATATGAGGTTGGTGTAAATGGTAGCACTGCGGTCTCCAAAACCGTAAATAAGGGTTCGACTCCTTTACCTCATGCCAAAAAGACACTTACAGCGATTTGTTTAATGAAACATCCTATTACAACCTCCATTGTATCACCACCCCTTTCCTTACAAGTGTCTTGTTTTATACTGGCGTAGCTCAGAGGAAGAGCAGATGACCCTTAATCATAAGGTCGTGGGTTCAATCCCCACCGCCAGTACCAAGTGGTTTTTCATGGTCGCTAATGCGGCCTTATATGGGGGAGCGCCAGAGTTGGAGAGCTGGGGCGGACTGTAAATCCGTTGCCTTCGGGCTGAGTTGGTTCAAATCCAACCTCCCTCACCAAAGCGTGTCGCACCACGCTTTATGAGGTGCGAGATCATATGATTCTGGCCTGCATATGGGCGGCTTAGGATGGATGAGTATGGCTATTCCCGTTGAAATACATATGAAAGCCAGTTATACGGCGGAGTGGTCGAGTCTGGTTTATGGCGCTTGTCTTGAAAACAAGAGGCGGTGATGAGCCGTCCGTGGGTTCAAATCCTACCTCCGTCGCCACATATGACAAAAGCCGCCCATTCGGGCGGCTGGTAGTCATTTCTTTTTTAGTAGTATGTTTATCATATCGCACACGACCGCAGCTTCATCATCGGACAGACTGGATATGTCGATAAATCTTTTATCTTCACGGCAGAGCATATAGTCTACTGTCACGCCGAATAGCGTAGCGATCTTCACAAGAACTTCGTAGGATGGGAGTCGGATGTCCGTTTCGTATGAGGACACCATTGAGGCTGTTACTCCTATTCTTTCTGCAACTTGCGCCTGAGTTAAATGTTTTTCTTTGCGCAGTTGTTTTAATCTTTGAGAAAATTCAACCATGACGCATAGCCTCCTTTTCTATTAGTTTACACGAAAGAGCATTTCCGATAGAAAGGTTTGTTATACATAATGGTTCTATATGGGACGATAGCTCAGATGGAAGAGCGGCAGGTTGAAGCCCTGCGCGTCGAAGGTTCGATTCCTTCTTGTCCCACCAAAGCCAGAAATGGCAATTTGCTCTTTATGAGCTTCTATTGGGAACATATGCCCTCCGTGAAAAGCGGACGGACTGGCAGACCGAAAGCACTGCTACTCTAATGGGAGTTACCAACTGAGTTAAAATAAGTGGGGAAACCGTGCAAACCGGAACTGAATAAGCGTCAGTAACTCAGCGGGTAGAGTAGTCGCCTTTTAAGCGACAAGTCAAGGGTTCAAATCCCTTCTGGCGCACCAAATGAACTCAGAGTGCTTTGCTCTGAGTTTTTGTTTTATGGAAAGGAGGTTGAGACATGGCAGGAGAAGTAAAAAGAAATACCCGTACTAAAAAGTCTGCATCTGCTGAGAAAGCATATTTGAACGATGACGGTTATCCGTTTCATTGTACTTCTTGTGGCAAGGGATTTATGAGGCAAAAAGATAATTTCAATGTGTCTCCATCTCCGTACTATGCAAGAAATAATGGTTATTTGCCTATCTGTAAGCGCTGCTTAGAAAAGTCATTTGATTACTACACAGATGATGTTTTTAATGGTGATCAGGATAAGGCGATGGACTTTTTGTGCGCTACCATCAACACATGTTTCGATGAAACGGCTTGGACAAACGCAAAAAAGAGTCCGCCAAACAAAAGCCGTGTCAGCGCTTATTTTTCAAAACTGAATCTTGCGCAGACGAAAGGTGCGTCATATGCAGATACTATCTTGCTGCGAAGAGCCAATAAGGTTGAAAATGCAACTTCTGTGCAGCAAGTAAAAGATAATCCTAAAATTGAAGTGCCTATTGAAACCATTCGCCTATTTGGTCTTGGTTTTAGCGAGCAAGACTATGAGGTTTTGAAGTTTGAATACGATGATTGGGTGAGCAAGTATGGCGAACCTGAGGATAAGCGTCAAGACGAGCTATACAAGAGTATTTGTTATTTGAAATTGCAGCTTCAGAAGTCCGTTCAGAATGGCGATGCTGGTATTGGTGCGTTGGCTAAAACTTATAAAGAGTATATCAATGCTGCAACTACCGAGCTGGAGGATCGCAAGCAGAAGAAAGAAGACTCTGTGAAGTTAGATCCTCTCGGTGTTTGGATCAGCGATATTGAGAAATATACGCCGGCTGAATACTACAAAGACAAGGATCTTTACAGAGATGCGGACGGTATTGGTGGATATGCAAGTCGTTTTATTTTCCGCCCATTAAAGAACTTACTTACTGGTTCAAAGGAGCTTGATAAAGAATTCAATCTCTCCAAGGAGGATTGAGTATGGATAATATCAAGAGAATGGATGAGCGGCAAGCTACTTTACATGAGCATTTTCCGTCAACGCATTATTTGCATAAGCCAGAGAATGTTATGCGACTTATGGAATGGATCACATTCTATCGTCGCAACCCATCAAGATTTGTAGAGCATTATTTTGGAATTGTTCTTCATCTATATCAGCATATTATCTTGTATTTGATGGAGTTCGTTCCGAGCTTTTGTATTGTTGCTGCGCGATCTGCGGCAAAATCATTTCTAATTGCTATCTTTGCCTGTAAAGAGGCCATCCTGCGACCTGGGGCGAAAATTGTTGTTGCGTCTGCAACCAAGAAGCAAGCTCGTCTTATCGTGTCTGAGAAGATCAAAAAGGAGCTTATACCAAAATCACCGTTGTTGGCCGCTGAGATTGATAGTTTCAAAGATAACCAAAATGAAATCGAAGTGATTTTCAAGAATGGTAGTTCCATTGTTGTTGTTGCTGCAAATGAAAATGCTCGTGGTTATCGTGCGACTGTAATGATCTACGAAGAATTCCGTATGATTGTCAAGAATATCATTGATAGTGTTCTTTCGCCGTTCCTATATATCCGTCAGGCTGATTATCTGAAGCTTCCAGAGTATTCTTCTATGGTCGAAGAACCAAAAGAAGTTTATATTTCTTCTGCGTGGTATCAAAGCCACTGGATGTGGAAGCTCATTCAGACTCTTACTAAGGATATGTTTACAGATGGTTCTTCGTGCGTAATTGCAATGGATTATAGCATTGCTCTGAAGCACAATATCAAAACGAGAAACTTCTTGATCAAAGAACGGAAGAAGCTCGATCCGATTTCCTGGGCGATTGAGTATGAAAACCAGATGATTGCGGAAAATGCAAAATCTTTCTTCAATTATGAACAGCTTAATCGTAACCGTAGATTGAAGAGAGCTTTCTATCCAAGAAGAAATGACGAAGCGCTTTTGAAGCAGAAGAACAAGTATGATATTCCAAAGCAAGTTGGCGAAATTCGTATTTTGTCTTGCGATATCGCTATGGAGGGCGGAAACGCCACCGATAACTCTATTTATTCTTGCATTCGTTTACTTCCGGAGAGCCAAGAGTATAAAGTTATGGATACTCAGGGTGAACATATCGAAGTAAAGCGTGGATATAGACGGCAAGTCAGTTATATGGAGGCTGTTCATGGCGGCGAAACAACCAAGCAGGCCATTCGTATTAAGCAGCTATACACTGATTTCAATGCGGATTACTGTGTTTTGGACGGTCGTAATGCAGGTATTTCCGTTTACGATATGCTTGCTAAGGTTCTATATGACGAAGAGCGCAATATGGAGTATAAGCCTTGGAAATGTATGAATGATGAGAAAGTTGCTAATCGTATTCAGATCGCTGGAGCAGAAGAAAATGTTTACATTATCAAAGCACAGCTTGAAACGAATAGCAACATTGCTGAGTCAATGAGAAACGCTTTGAATTCCGGAATGATTGATCTGTTAATTAGTAATACTGAGGCGGTTGATGAAATTGCAAACTTTATTCCTGAGTATGCTACTGCCGATGTGGACACGCAGCTCTTCTTTGAGCGACCATATCTTGAAACGGTTGCCCTTATCAATGAGATGATTGATCTGGAATATGAGCGTGGAGAACAGACAGGGCTTATCAAGATTGTAAACAACAACAACCGTAAAGACCGCTATACTTCGGTCTCTTACGGTAATTATTTTGCTCAGATGCTTGAACACGATATGTTGTCGGATAGTTCGGAGTATGAGTATGTACCACTATTTAACTGAAGGAGGTGAGAAGATTGCCAAATAATAAAAGACGCTTTCCGTTTTTCTGGAAAACCAACGAAGTATACGAGGAAAATTCAGCGCCGCAAGATCCTACATATGAGTTCAACACGAATTTAGAAACTGCGTATATTCGGATGCTACAAAGTTCTGGTCGTATGCCATATACGATTCAGGAAATCAGAACATTTATTAGAAATCCAATGGCGAATATTGAATCCATCAGAAATTTAGCGCACTGGGCTTATTATTCTAATGGCGTTGTTGCAAGCGGAATTGACTATATGCGGACGATGCACACGCTTGACGGCGTTATTGTCAGTAGATCAAAACGAGCTGACGGTAAAAGACCGCGTAATTATTGTATGAACAAACAAAAGATGGAGGCAACTCTTCACACCATTCGATACAAGCAAGTAATCCGTGATGCCATTTTTAAGAATGCAAACGATGGTATGTATGTAGCTTATTTTGAGACAAATTATGCTACGCCAGATTATCGTACTGCTTTAACGGATTATGAAATTCAAAATATCACAGAGATCAACGCGATTGGTATGAACGCAATGGTTATTCCGCTTCCAATTGATTATGTGAGAATTATTGGCCGCAGAAACAATAGCTATCAGGTAGCTTTTGATCTGCGGTATTTTTCTAATCTAAGTGAAGATGTTAGGAAAAGAAAGCTTGCTGGATTCCCGAAAGAAATTCAAGAGGGGTATCTTGCATATGAGAACCAGACGATTGACGCTCCGTGGTTGCGTCTCAATAACAACAAAACGATTGTGACCAAAATCAAGAGCGAAATTACAGATCCGTTCGGTATCCCATTTGCGATTGCTGCTCTGGATGATGTGAGTTATGCGCAGTATTTTGTAGACACCAAAAGAAATGTTCTGGATTCAGTCAACAATCAGATTGTGTACGAGACTTTTCCGGAGGGAAAAGAAAAAGGAACATCTGCTCTAAGTGAGAAGCAGCAGAAACAGCAGCACGATCTTGTGAAGAACGCGCTCGCCAGCAAGAGCAGAAATTCGAGCGGCACATCTTTCTTCTCTCTTGCAGCCGGCACAAAGCTGGACAGTATCTCTCTCGATGTTTCTCTGCTGGACGAGAAGAACGAGAACTCCATTATTGATTCTGTAAACAAGGATCTTGGCATTAGTGCAAGTGCGTTGGATGGAAGCAGTACAGGTAACTATTCTACGGCAAATCTGAATTTGGAACTTGTTTCCGCTAATGTGTATTCATGGATTGAGGACATTGTTGATGAACTGAATAAGTGTATCAATCAGAATATCATCAGCGATGCGAGTTGTCGTGTTGAGCTATATATCCTTCCAATTACGATGGTAAATAAGAACAATATGGTTGGATATATGGAATCGCTATATGCTCGCGGTAAGGGTAGTCTATACGCATGGATCGCGGCGACAGGCTTTAATCCTGATAATTATATTGCTCTTATGGATTACGAGCTGGAAGAAGACTTTGAGAACAGATATCCGGTGCATAAGACTTCCTATACGATGTCGAGTGATGACGGCGGAAGACCATCTACGGATAGTGACAATCCATCTTCTGTTCAGCAAAAGACAAACGGCGGAAATAATACGCCAAAACCATCGGCGTAATTAGGAGGTGAGGAAAATGAATGGAGACCGTTTTATGGGTCGTATTTTTGAGCTTTCTAATGAACGGCAAATTACTGGTCGTAGAAAGATCAAAATTGTATTACACGAGATTTTCCCATCTCATGATGTATGGCAGGAGAACGGAATTTCTTGGGATGAGGAATACACAGCACAGAACATCGAGTCTGTTACGAATATGTCCATCTGTGTTGAATTCCTAAGCGAAGAGCGACGTCTTCCGTATGGGCATGGCTTGACCGATATTAAGGACAATATGCCATATATGGAGGATGCAACTGTGGTAGGCCATTGCGAGAAAGGCTATATCACAGATATTGAAATCGACGGCGAAACAAAAAAGGTGCTTGTCGGTGAGGGATATATTGACGAAATGCGGTATCCAAAGTTCGTTGCGTGGTTGGCTGAAAAGCTAAAGAATGTCAGCGTAAAGGGATCGGTTGAAATCGTTGGTCGCCCAGAAAATGATAATCGTATTATTTACGATGGCGGTTGGAAAGAGCATGGCAGAATTCCTCAGATTTATGATTATAGTGGATATGCCATTCTTGGTATCAGACCGGCAGATGATACCGCAATCGTTGTTGAGTTAAATAATAAATTGGAAAACAGCAAGGAGGAAACACCTATGGACGAAAAGGTAATGGGACAATTCGTCGAGCTTGTGAAGACTTCTGTTACTCAGACAATTACTGAGCTTAATAATAAAGGCGAGCAGTATGAGGGGCAGATTTCCGAGTTGAACGGTCAGTTGGCCGCAAAGGATGCGGAAATCGCTGAGCTGAATGAGAAGCTTGCGACGGCACAGGCGGATTTGGCCGCAAAGGATGAGGCTATGGAAGCACAGACTTCTGAACTGAATTCTTTGAAAGAGACAAATGCTACTTTGGAGAAAGAGAAGAAAATCGCTGAGCTAAATTCTGCTCTGTCAGAGTTCAGCGCTGAGGAACAGGCTCTTGCGCAGGCTGAGATTGATGCGTTTAAGGCTGATCCTACAACTGTTGAGATCAACAGTATTACCAGTAAGATTTGCGTTGAGATGGTTCGCAAAAACAAGGAAATTCACAACGCTGAATTGAACAATGGCGCACCGGATATCTTTGGAGGGGTTTCTTCTCCTGAGGATAAAGGCGACGTAGATATCTTTGGTTAATAAGGAGGATAATAGAAATGAAGTACAAGACTATTGGTGCATTTAAGAATGTACAGAATGTGCCTTATTGCAAGGCTGCTTCTGATATGAAGGTCGGCATGGGCGTTATTTTGGATCGTGTTGCAAAGACAGCAACTCTTCCTGCATCCGAGGACGATGCAAAGAAGGTCGTATACATCGTTACCAATATCAATGATAAGCCTGAGCTGCACAACAGCCCTGAGACTTATGTTGTAAACGAGGGCGAGTATGTTCGTGCCGATGATCTGAGAACCGTAAATGGTCTCGAAATTGAGTTTGCTGCTTTTGAAATCAATGGTGGCACTACTGGCTTGGCGGCTGAGGATCTGTTGGTGTTTGGCACTGATGGTAAGATTGTTAAGGCTGCAAGTGCAGATGGTTATGCTGTTTGCTTCAAGGTAATTTGCAAGACTCCATATATGGACGATGGTATTCTTGCTGAGATTGTTGCGCAGTAAGAATAGGTATAGGAGGAAAAACAAATGGATAACATTTTTGAACTAAACACCGTCAACAATGTTAAAGATGAAGTTGGCGCTTCTAAGGTAAAGTCTACCTCTCCGGTGGTTGAGGTTTTCTCTGCGTTGGTGCAGGGCAAGAGCCTGTCTTCTTTTGATGGCAAGGTCGTTGATAAGTCAGTTGAGCATATCAAGGATCTTGCTGGTCGTGCTATCGACGGCGATCATCAGGCTGTTTCTGAGCTGAACGCCATTCAGCGTTTTGCTATTGAGCCTAAGTTGATCGAGGCTATTAAGATCTTCAATTTCATGGGTACATACAAGAGCGTTCCTTATGACACTGTTCCTATGATGAAGACCTATAAGTACGAGAGCATTGATTCTCGTTTCCAGGCTTCAAGCGGTGATGTGCCTTTTGCTACTCACAGCTTCCGCGAGTATCCTATCGGCACCCAGACCATCTCTTCTGGTTATGCTGTAGATTATCGTGAGCTACAGAGCGGCAACTTTGATGGCACTATTGCCGAGGGCATTTCTCAGGTGCAGATCGACATGCAGAACAAGGCAGTTTACTATGTCATTGCAAAGCTGTACGATGCACTGAAGAACGCCAAGGGCGTGAAGCACTTTGCTGAGAACAGCGGTGTTACGCAGACTGCTGTTGATGAAATGCTGAAGAAGATGCGTCGCTATGGTCGTGTGAACATTTGCGGCGATTATTCTGTTGTATCTCAGTTCAACGATTTTGCTGGTTATAAGACTTTCGGCGCGAACACCATTCCGTTTGGTGCTGACGCTGTTGCCGAGGAAATCCGCAAGACCGGCCTGCTGAGCTTCTATAATGGTTCTCACATTGTTGATCTGCCCAACGCTCTGGACTTCACTCGTATGAATGCCGACAAGACTTCTTACGAGCTGTATATGCCACAGGGCTTGCTGTTCTTCATTCCTCAGGGCAAGGTTGCTCCGTTGCAGATCTTCCGTCGTGGCGGCATGACCACTATGACCGGTGATGATATTGTAACCCGTCAGCACTTGACTCGTTTCGATATGGAGATCGGCGCTGGTGTTGCTGAGGGCATGGAGGATCAGATTGGTCTTCTGTCCGACACTAACTTTGAGGTTCCTTCTCTTTAATTAGGAATTAGTTAGATAATATAAAGGAGGGAGGATATTCCTCCCTCCTATTTCATAACAAGGAGCGAAAGTAAATGGAACTAACCGATAAGGTTTTAATTGATAATTTGTGTAGCTGGCCTCTATACTTCCGCCGCCTAAATGGAGTGGGAGATATTCGGATTCCAGCAAAGGTAACTGGATTTGCCATGCTGGATGTTGCAGAGGTACAGATGCAGATTCAGTCTGGGAACAGAATGTTTGTTGGCAACGATCCATCTCGTCCTGGCGATCATGCTCGTCTGTTTATTCAAGATGATGCGCAGCGCAAGGCGTTGTTTGGCTATGCCGATACCACAGACGATGTTCTTGTTTTGAATGCTGATTCTGTGCGAGAGTTGCTTGCAATCAGAAAGAAAGATGAGTTTAACGCTCGTCTTGAGGCTCTTGTCACTAATGATGCTGAAAAGAAAATGATTGCGCAGATCGCAAAGGAAAATGGCGGAGATGATGTTGCTGCCTGGAAGATGGACGCAATCAACAAGCTTGCTGAGTCAGTCACTCTTTAATTAAGGAGGTTTGGGTATGGAGAAAACTACTTTTGAAGAGATCGAGACCAGCTTTCATTCCATGCCTTTAACTAAGTATATTATTCCGACAGCGTTAGAGCAGGAATGGTTAAAATCTGCGGTCGCAGATTATGAACTCGATTTGAGTTGTGATCTTGAATACGACGAAGAGAATCATCGCTTCTCTTCTGTATTGGATCGGCAAACAGTGCGTGTTCTTGCTCTCATGATGTATGTCAGCTATTTACAAAGAGAGCTTAGTCGTGTAATGGCGCTGAATGGAATTTATACAAAGGATGTTCAGATCACTGGTGCTGACGGAACGAAAAGAGTAACGAAGCAAGAACTTGAATTTGAGATTGGGCGCGTAAAAGAACGACTGCATAAACTAAAACAACACTGTTTTGACTAAGGAGGTGCTTGTATATGCCTATTGAGTGGTATTTGATGAAGCAGCCTACTTATAACAGTGGTTTTGAGGGCGATGAGTTTGCGAATTATGCCTCAGATGGGTTTGAGGAAATTTTAGAGTCTGAGCTTGCTGATGATATTGAGATTTTTGAAAAGAGTCTCAGTGTTGAGCCGGTGAAGACACGAGCAATCATTCAGGGTGTGACGAGCGATACCTATAACAATAGTGTTATGCGTCAATTTATTTGTCGTATTGGGACGCTTCGAGCAGGTCAGTATATTAAGGCTCGTGGTCAGTATTGGATGGTTTATTCCCTCCCCGATAACAACAAAATGTATGAAAAGGCGATTGCGTGGCAGTGCAAATACTCTATCTACTTTATTTCACCCGTTACAGGCAAAGCGGTTGAGTATCCTGTCTACGATATCAATAGTACGCAGTATGGTTCTGGTGAAACTACTAAAACACATATGACTATTGGTACTTCTCAGCATCTTGTTTATATCCCATATAATTTTGAGACAATTATGCTCGATAGTGGTTTTCGGTTCTTGATTGATAAAAACCGAGAAGAGCCGACCGCATATCGTCTTGCACAGGTGGACTCCGGAGGTTATTCGTGCGGTGCTGATGATGGACTGCTGCAGTGGACGATTATTGAAAGTCAGTATGACAAAGAGACTGATAACAAAGAACTGATGATTGCCGATTATTATGGCAAGTCGATTTATTCTAAGCCAGAAGATCCCAAAGAAGGATATTCTATCACATTAACTACGGATTCGTCCGGTAACAAGGTTACATTTGGTGAGGATATTCGTGTCGATCTGCACTGTTTCAAGGATGGTGTTCCCATTGATTCTTTCGAGGTCAATGCCAGTCTGACAGACGGTAATGAATACGGTGAGATTAAAGAAGTTGGAGACGGATACATTATTGTTCGTGCGCTAAATAATCGAGATTATATTGGTCAGGAAATTACTCTTGAAGCGAGCAATGATGAGTATGGTGTTAGTGCGTCGATTATTCTAACGATAGGACGGTGGTATTGATGTATTTATCTGAGATACCGAGATATAGAGATGTCGTTATGGAGAGGATTTGTAAGTGCGACGCAATCATTGATTTGATTCGGCCTGAGGATCAGCCAAATATGAAGGCTTCCGACATGGCTTATAAATACATTTTTCCATATGACTACATTGTGGATAAGACCACAGAGGTAGGTACATATCTGTGTTTTGATGTTGCTGCTCCGCGTATTATCGACCGTGCTTTTTCTGATTTCCGTATTTACTTCTGGATTATTTCTCATGAAAGAGCAATGCGTACACCGAAAGGGCTTGTTACGGATCTTCTGTCTTGCGAAGTAGACAAGCTTATGAATGGCAGTCGAGAATTCGGTCTTGGCAGAGTTGAGCTTATGGGATGGGATCGTTTTACACCTGCTGACGATTTTCATGGGCGTTCTCTTACCTATCGCACCGTTGACTTTAATCGGGAGTGATACAAAGTGGATAAAAGAGACTTGAATTTGCAACTCTGTTCGGATGACCCGATTTTTGTTGGCGGAGTACCTATCTACCCTATTCCAATCAGCGAAATCGCTAAGATTGGGTATATGAGATTTAACGCAGAGGTTCGTTTGCTCTGTTTGAACGAAAGAGATATCAGCGCAATGACCGGAAACGATATTTCTGATATTGGCGTTTTCAAATATCTGGTTGCAAACGCAATGCGAGACCACGGGCTTATGGACACGATTTTGTTTTGGCTCTCTATTATCACGCATAGCAGAATGAAATTTTCTTCCCGTAATCTATGTTTTACTTGCGGCGCATTCAACATCACACAAGAAAACTTTGATGAGGTACAAGCTGTTATTAGACTTCGTAATGGCTTGCAAGACATTGAAGAAGAGGAAGAAAATCCAGATAACGAAGCTGCTCGTCGCGTATTACAGCGCAGAAAAGAGGAACGGTTAAAGCGAAAGCGCTTGAAAGAGGTCGATGAAGAGTCTGCGATTACACTTGCTGATTTGGTCAGTATTTTAGCGAGTGGATTTGGCTTGACGATGGCGGATGTAATGAAATATGACATCTACCAGTTCAACGATCAATTCAATCGTCTAAAAATCATGGACGATTATGAAGTCAATGTTCAGGCACTACTACATGGTGCTAAGAAAGAAAATGTTAATTTGACTCACTGGATCACAAAAATTAAACACGATCCTGAGTAATACGGCAGTCTGGATTATTCCAGGCTGTTTATTTTTTTAAGGAGGTACATACATGTCTAACGCAAAATTTGGCGCGAAGGAAGTCATGGACGTTGTTCTTTATGACATGGAGACAGATAAGCCGGTTATTCAGTTTGATAGTCTAAAGACTTCCAGCATTAGCGTAACCTCAGAAAAGGTTTACGCACGAGGCGGTAAGGGCAATCCGAAGCTGATCACATGGGAGATCAATAAGGAAGCAACTTTGACTATTGAGGATGCTTTGATTTCTCCGAAGTCTATGGAGCTTGTGTCCGGCATCGCTCGTAAGGTCGGCGTTCAGACCATTCGCATGAGACAGACAACCGAGTACGAAAACGGCGAGAACAAGGGTAAGATGTATCCTTTGAAGGCTGATGCTACCGGTAAGATCGCTCTGGCGTTTGCTCCGAATACCGATGTAAGCAAGATCTTGGTTTATCCGTTCGATTCCGATTGTGAAGAAGATGCTCTGTTCGATATGACCGGTGCAACTCTCGATAAGGAGAACAAGACTCTTACCATTGAAGCAGCTAAGAATCAGCGTGTCGTGGTTTACTACGACTACGATAGTGAAGCTACTGCTGAGACCTATGTAATTGACGCTGAACACTTCAGCGGTACTTACAAGCTGGTTGGTGATACCGTACTTCGTAATCAGAAGACCGGCAAGGATGAAGCTTTCCAGGTTACTATTCCAAATCTGAAGTTCACTTCTAATTTGGAGCTTGGTTTTGCTGCCGAGGGCGATCCTTCTACCACTACATTTGAGTGCGAAGTCATGCGCGACACCGATACTGGCGCGATGATTCAGATGGTGAAGTATTAAGGTGTTAATCACTTCGGGAGGGCAAATCGCCCTCCCGCTTTTCTATCAACAGGCAAGGTGAAAATATGAGTAAGAACAAGATTTTTGTATGCGATGTATTGCCTTGTGCTGGTGATCTGGATGTGGTTGTAGCGCTCGTTGAAGATGGAGAAACAACGCGAGAAGTACAAATCTGCATTCCGAAATACTGTGATATTTCCAAGTGTATTGGCGAGGAAATTTATTATGAAATCAAGAATGGGCGTGTGCGTCTCTCCGCAGTACGATCACCAAAACATGAGGTAGATGATCCTACGCAGGATATTGAAAGTGGAGAGGAATAACCTCTCCCTTTCTTTTGCTTTGCGAAGGGTGATGATATGAAAATTTTATCCATAGACCAGGCCAGAAATGGTGCTTGGGCTGTTTTTGACTATGAAACGAAAAAGCTCGAAACATATGGGACTTTTTCTTTTGGAAATAAGGATTATACATACGCAAGAGCGATTCTTGCTATTGAGAGTTTGGTCGATACGATTATCAAGACCTATAATATTTCGGCTGTGTTTATCGAAGATATTCAGCTTCGTGTAAATGTACAGTCTTTCAAAAAGCTTGCGCAGCTTCAAGGAGTCCTCATAAATCTCTTTGAGAAGAGTGAATACTTGTACGATTTCATTGCTCCGACTCAGTGGCAAAACTACTGTAAAGCAAGAGGACGGAGCAGTAAGGAAATCAAAGATAAAATTAAAGCCTTGGAAGCGTCTGGAAAGAAAGAGTCAAAAATTCTCTCTATTCAAGCGGCGAAAGAAATGTACGGAATTGATACGGACAATGATAATCTGGCCGATGCAATTATGATTGGGCATTTTGTAATTAACAACTATGACATTCGGTCAAATCAAGATGACCAAATCAAAATTGAGAAACATGAAAAATAATCTTAGAGAGGATGCTATAAATGGCAAAGAAGACTAATCGTGTTTCAATTAACGCGCTTGAGCGTTTTTGTAAGGAGACAACTCCGGATATTATGCAGCGTACATTTTCTATTGGTGATGAGACTATTACATATGAGGTAAAATTCCGTCTTACATTGGAAGAGTCTATGCGTTTTATTGAGGATGTTGTAAAAGAAGCTATTATGCCGAATGATGGTATGATTGTTCCGCTCGCACAGAGCTATATCATTGGAAAGAACATTCTCATTTACTATGCAAATTTTACGATGCCGAACGATGAAAGTAAGGCGTATGAGCTGGTGTTGGGTGCAAACGGTATTATTGGCGATATTATCGGGTGCATTGACAATGCGCAATATCAGATGCTCTTAGCTGGTGTTCGTGACAGAGTTAATTTTGAGACGCAGAAGATGTTATCTGTGCAAGAGCAGCGTGTCAATACATTGGTTAGTGAGATTTCTCGTTTTGCAGAGCAGATGGACAGTGTGTTTGGCAATATCAGCGGCGAACAAATGGCTGGTTTCATTTCGAGCATGAGTAAGCTTTCTGACACACAGATTTCTACTGAAGAGCTTGCGAAAGCTTTCGTTGAGAACGCGAAAGAAAACAACTGATAGCAATTAAAGCTATGTGTATCGGTTGACTTTAGCGGGCGATTTTCCTATAATACAAGCATAGCTATGTTGATTAGGAGGTGTGCCTGTGAGAAGAAGACCGAGACCGTTTATGCTGAGTGCATCGACTGGCGACGGAGCGGCTCTTGTTGTTATTGTTGGGTTGCTATGTCTCCCACTTTCTGCATTCGTCGCACTACCAGCGATGCTTCTTACCGCAAAGCTTGTCGATAGTAATATCAATTGGTTCGTTTTGGTTTTGATAGCACTTCCCGTTGTCGCTGCATCGGCTTGTTTCATAGCTACACCGATATTGGCAATTGTAAGTTTTGCCGCACTGATTGCTGCTTTGTATTTTGTTAGGCGGTGGTTAAAGCATTTGCCAGAGACCAGCCAGATTCGTTGTGAGTTTAAGCGTTTCCGAAAAATTGCAATATGTGCAACAGTTGTATGCTACATTGGTTTTTTAATTGTTTTATTATTAGAGAACTATACAACGATTATGACCATTATGACTTGTGCTACGCTTATTTTGCTCTTTGTCGTAATTGGTCTATTTAGTTTTGTGATGTTTTTAATGTTTGACGCTAACAATACATCTAAGACATGTGAAGAGAATCAAAACAAGATAAGCGATTCAAAATAAAATGACGAATAATTGATTTATGAGTATTGCGCCGGCATATGCCGGCGCTTTTCTTATTTTGGAGGAACGATATGCCGCAGTTCAAAAATACGGCTGATCTGATGGCATATTTGAAAAAAGCTGTCGATGAGTCTTTAACAAACGATGTATTTCCTGTTATTCGTGATGAAGAGGTCGAGGCAATTAAAGACATCGTTTATAGTATGGATACATCTGGATATTACCAACGCAGATATGATTTTGGCGGTATTGGAGATCCATATAATATTGTGATTAAAGGCGAGGTTGCAAAAAACGGTATTTTGTCTGTTATCAATATTACCGATCCAAACCCATATCTGAATGGTCGAAACGGAGACAGAGCTACGGTAAATAAGAATCTCCCGTATTTGATTGAGCATGGTCGTGGTGGATCTGGCGATCCTGGTTATGACTATTGGAGCAGACCGAAAGCCCGCCCATTTACAGAAACTACAATTGAGAGATTACAAGCTTCTGGAAAATGTACGCAGGCATTAAAACGAGGACTTATGAAGAAAGGCATCACGATTCGATAATCTGGTGTCTTTCTTTTCTTTGTATAAGAAATTAGTTAAACAACTTATAAGTGAGGTGATTGTGCGTGGATGATCTGCAAATTCTATTAAAAGCCGTGATTGACGAGAACAGCCAGTCTTCACTTGATTCTAAGCTTGCAAGTATTGCTAAGTCTTTGAGTGAATCGCACACTGTAAAGCTGAAGGTTGGTTTTGATGAAGACTCCGTTAAAACGGTGCAGAGTCAGCTACAAACAATCGCCAAGCAGGTCGGTGGTGCAAACCATACTGGCACATATAAGCCGTTGCAGGTTTTTGATGCAACGCAATTAAAGGCTGACGGTCAGCGTTACTTTACATCAGTCAAAGATATCGTTAGTCGGGCGCAGGCCGAATTCAGTAAGCTTGGCAAGACGGACATCACGAATGTCTTTAAGGATTCTAAGGGAAACATCCAAAGTTTCACTGCCAGCGTTACTAAGGCTGATGGCGTTGTAGAAAAGTTTAACTTTAATCTCGCAAAAATCAAAGATGGCGCTCAATCAATAAAAGGGTTTGTTCAAAGTAACTCTATTTTGACAGATAAAAACGCCGGTTCTAATTTGGAGCAGACGCTTAACTATCTAAACAGAATCAATACGAAAATTGCTGATATTACAAGCAAGACATTGACAAACACATCAAAGCCGTTGCTTGGTGATATGGAGCAATTTAATCAGTATCAAGAAAAGCTGAATGCTGTAAAGGCTCGTATTGAAGAGATCAAGCAATCAAACACCACTCTTTCTTCTGAGCATAAGAGAGAGATTGACTCTATGGTTGCTGATCTTCAGCGCTATGCAAAGGAACTACAAACTTCTGCGTATGCTGCAACGGATTTGAAAGCAAATACTTTTGCAAATCAAAAAGCTGAGTTGCAGGCAAGTCTTGAAACACAGATCAAGAAATGGCAAAACGCCGGTATTTTCGGCGGTGATTTTAAGGCAAGCGTAGAAGAGGCTAAGACTGCTTTAGACAATGCACTAAATCCAAACGATCTTGACGCATATCGTCATAAGCTTGCGCTACTCGAACAGCAGTTTAAGCAGATAAAGCTTGATAATACTGCCTCTGGGAAGTTATTGGATGCAGAAAAGCTAAATTCCAACATTCAAACAGCGCAGCTTAGAATTCAGAATCTAAAGCAGACATATAGTGCATTTGTTTCCGATCCAAGCTTAATGTCAAAATGGCAACAGCTTTTTGATGAGTCGCAGATGGTTAGTTCTTCAAAAGAACTGACAAACCTAAATGCGAAAATTCGACTTTTCGAGCAGGAACTTATTAGCGCAGATAAACACAGTCAGTCTCTATTCGGAGAGCTGAAAAACAATATTGCAAAGATGGGGTCTTGGATGGTACTCGGCGGTGTTATCGCTGGTATCATGCGAGGTGTTACTGGTCTTTATGACGCTGTTGTCGATTTGGACACAGCGATGACCGAGCTGAAAAAGGTTACGGACGAAACTGATGAGTCGTATGACCGTTTTCTTTCTGACGCGGCGCAAAAGGCAGTTGATATTGGTACATCATATTCTGACTATGTAACTGCAACTGCTAATTTTGCTCGTCTTGGTTATTCGATGGCTGATGCTTCTGATCTTGCAGAAGTTGCTACAATTTATAGCGTTGTTGGTGATGAAATCAGCGATGTAAACGAGGCTACCAGCTCTATCATTTCTACAATGAAAGCGTTTGGTATTGAAGCCAGCGATGCAATGACCATTGTTGATAAATTCAATAAAATCGGCAATGAATTTGCTATTTCTTCTGGCGGTGTTGGCGATGCTTTGCAGCGTTCCGCTTCCGCTATGGCTGCGGCAAACAATACAATTGACGAGTCAATCGCTTTGATTGTTGCGGCGAATAATGTCGTACAAGATCCCGCTGCGGTCGGTACAATGTGGAAAACCGTTGCTATGCGTATTCGTGGTGCAAAGACTGAGCTTGAAGAAGCTGGTCTTGAAACCGAATATATGGCAGAAAGCACAGCAAAGCTTCAAGATCAAATCAAGGGTTTGACCAATGTTGATGGATCTGGCGGTTTTGATATTATGGCCGATGCTGATAATTTCAAGAGTACATATGAAATTATCCTTGGAATTAGCAAGGTCTGGGAGAAGATGAGCGATATCGACCAGGCTGCATTGCTTGAATTGCTGGCCGGTAAGCGTCAGGGCAACGCTCTGGCGGCGGCTATCGAAAATATGGACGATGCTGTTAGTGCCATGAACGCCTCCGTTAATGCGGAGGGTTCTGCTCTCGCTGAGCATGAGAAGTGGATGGACAGCATTGATGCGAAGCAGCAAAAATTCCAAGCTCAGTATCAGGCTCTTGCAAAGACTATTTTGAATAGTGATTTGATTAAGGGTGCATATGATGCTGGAACTGGATTGCTTGGTTGGCTCACAAAACTTATTGAAACGCTTGGTGCATTTCCTACGATTCTTGCTGGTATTACCCCATTCTTTGATAAGCTTCAGTTATTAAAAACAACCACATCGAAGAATTGGCTTGGCACTGGTACTGGCATTTCATTTGCATGGAATAGCGGAAAGCTTGAATTAGAAAATGATATTCGTCTACTTGATGAATACAAGACAAAGATTCAAGGTCTTGGCACATCAACAAGTGATCTGACACAACGCCAGATTGTATGGAACGATACAATTGGCCGTGGAAGTAGTTCGCTGAAAACGGCTGTCCATGTGACAGATGATGCTACGATTTCTACTGACGCATATCGTTCATCCATGACAAACGCATCTGCATCCACAACAGCAATGGGTGTTGCTTCAAAAGCTGCTGCTGTCGGCGTACAGGTGTTAAAGACCGCTCTGAATATGCTGATTAGTCTTGGTATTGGTCTTGCTATTTCGGCAATTGTTTCTGGAATCTCAAAACTAATTAACAAGGCTAAAGAAGCTCGTCAGGCTGCTGTTGAGGCTGGTACTGCCGCTGCGGAAGACGCACAAAAACTGTATGATCTCGCGTCTTCTTATATTGAGTTGAGCAACGCCGTTGAAGCTGGCACTGGATCGCAGGAAGACCTTATTGCTATTCAGGATGAGCTAATTGCCTATTTGAAAGATCAGGGCGTTGCCGTTGATAATTTGTCTGGTAGCTATGCAGATTTGCGAGACAATATTATCGACGCAGCCAGAACGCAGTTACAAACCGATATTTCAAAAGGTGTTCGTGCTGCTAATGTTGCCAAAGAAGATGCCGTAAAAGAGCTTGACGGATATTTCAATAGTCATAGTTTTTATTCTGCAACTGGTAAAGAAGCGGGAGACGCTATGGCGTATCTCAAAGAGCTTGGTTTTACTGGCATTGACGATAGTGGTAGCAAGGGCGGCGGAACAATCTTCCTTCCAAGCGTATATAGTTCAGATGGTGGCTTAAAAGATGTCACATTTGAAGATTTAGCGGCGAATTATAAGTATCTACAGGATGCGATGAACGCAGTTCGAGACAAATTCGGAAGTGAAAATCCGGTGTTTGAAGTTCTTGCGGATGCTTATAACGAATATGATGCTGCGTTGTCTGACGCGATTGATCAGATTGATAAAAACAATCAGATGATTGCGGAAGACGCTTTCCTTGCTGCTCAGAAGCTTGCGAAGCCAGAAAGCCTTGACCAGTTTGAAAAGATGCGCAAGGATTTGATTCAGCAGGTTCAGAACGATTTGAGTTTCGACGAGAATGGTACATATTCTGCTGAGGAACTTGTTGATAAAACGCTTGGTACGAATGACTACTATGCTGGTTTGCTTGACGAGTTAAATCAGCGTGAAAATCAGGCTAAGCAAGTCAACGAGAAAATGCAGGCTATTGCTGAGGCGTTAGTTCCAAAAAACTACGAACAGTATGAGCCTGGCACATCTGCACATTTCCATGAGTTAGACGCATGGCTTGCTGAGGCTGATGAAGTCAAAGAAAAGCTACGCGGTTTATCCGATGAGGAATTTGAGGTTGCTTATGATGCGGTTATTAACCAAGGCGCAACGACTTGGGATGATATCACCGCAGCAATCGAAAAGTATAATAGCGAACAGGAAGTAGCAAGGAGACATTCTGAACAGCTCAAGACCACGATTAAGAGCCTTTGGAATTCTGAAAACTTTGCTGACGCTAAGGAAGAGTTGATGACTCTTTCGACAACACTTGATGGTATCACAGCGGAAAATGTAAAGGAATTGGCTGAGGAAAGCGGAATTCTTGCTGGTGTTCTTGATGAAGACGGTATGAATGCGCAATTCCTCGCACATATCTTACAGGTTATGGCTGAGGGTGGCGATGGTGTTGCTCTTATTACAGAGCAGGCGTTGAAGCTCAACGATGCTCTTGATGGCATGGTAGATAAGTTTGATAGCGTAACTGAGGCGAAAGCACGGTACGATGCTGCCATGTCTGTTGAGGAAAAGGATACCGACTTTAAGTCTTATGCAGAAGCCTTTGAGGAACTGAATAAGCAGTTTGAAGCAGGCACGACCAACTCAAATGCTTTCTGGGCTGCGGCTGAATTCCTATTTGGTAGCGATCAGCTATCTACATGGGGATGGAGCGATGGCCTTGACGAAATCTACTCCGCGATGGAGAAAAACAAGATTGTGTTTGAGGACGCTGACAGTGCTGGCGCTGGCTTTGTTGAACGGCTATATCAGATGTCTCAGGCTGGTCAGTTAGTCAATGATCAGGGCGAAAAATTACTGGATATCAGTAAAGATTCTGATGGTGCTTATGTTTTCGATATTGATCCGGATAATCTGGACGCGATTGCCGAAAAGATGGGTATTACGACAGATGCGGTTCTTGCATGTCTGGAAGCCCTCTCCATGTGGGGAGATATTGATTTCTACGATATGAACGAGGTCGCAGATGTTATCGACGAAATTGGTCTATCTGCGGAGAATGCTGGAAAGAAAGCAATCAATGTTTCGGCACTTACCGATCAGCTTATCACTCTTGGTAAGACTGACAAGGAAATCTATGATATTCTGACAGGTTTACAAGACCTCGATGGCGTTGTATTGTTGGATGCAGAGGGCAGCATTGACGGTTTAACGAACAGTCTTACTAATCTTGGTTTAGCAGCCAGCGATGGTATCACGGTCAATGTTGATGCAGAAGCTCTTGCCCCACTTCTTTCTGAGCTAAACCTCACTAAGGAACAGGCGGAAAACCTAATCACAAAGCTTGGTGAAGCAGACGGTATTTCCCTCACAAATTCGCAAGGTGAAATTAAAGATACGACAGATGCGCTGGAGTATCTGAACGGTTTGGACTTTGCGACAGTAACTTCTAATGTTGATGGCGTTGCGCAGGCTGTCGAGGATGTTGACGATGAGACAACTGATAATGTTGTTGATCAGTTTAATAACATCGAAACTGCCGCAAGCGACGCAGAGACCGCAGTAAAGCGCGTCCAAACTGCTGTTCAGCATTTGGACGGTCAAACCGCTACGGTCACGATTGACACAAAGCGTAAGAGCGGCATTCTTGGAGGTATTTTCGGATATGCTTCTGGCACTGGTGCTGCACCGGCTGGCGATGCGCTGGTTGGTGAAGAGGGTGCTGAGCTTATCCAGTCTGGCGATAAAGCTTATCTTGCTGGTGTAAATGGCGCTGAGGTTGTTAATCTCAAGCAGGGCGACCGTGTTTACACTGCGGCTGAAACAAAGCGTATCGTACACGGGTCTGGCAAGCAGCTCAAGGGTGTTATACCAGCTTATGCGAAAGGTCGAGTCCAGACAGGCGGATTGCATGTAGAGACAAGCAAGACCGGTTCAACCGGAACGCCGATTACATTCGACGCTACAGTCGAAGCGACAATTGACGATAAGACATTAGAAGAGCAGCTTAAAGATAAGCTGGACGATTTGGAAGACCAGCTATCCGATATTATTGGAAATTTTGAGCATTCAATTTTCCTTCTGGAGAAGAATGACGGGACTCCGGAACAAATTATTGCCATCTATCGGAAGATGCAAGAAACAGTCCACGCACAAGCTGAAAAGTATCGTGCGCTTGGTTTAGATGATACCTCTGATTATATCCAAGACCTACAGAAAAAGTGGTGGGATTATCAGGATACGATTGAGGATATGTTACATGATATTTACCAGACTGCGGTAGATAATCATAACAATATGCTCAGTCTGTTGGAAAACCAGTATGATATGCTGGACAACAATCAGACCAAGGATGCGATGTTGGACAACCTTTATAAGCAGCTTGAAGAACAAAAGAAGATTCAAGAAGAAGCTCATAAGGAAGAACGACGTCTGCGTGATCTCGGACTGGACGAAAACGACGAAGCAATTCAAGATTGTATTGACGCATGGTGGGGCGCTTATAATGATATTCAAGACATTAACTCTAAAATTGCAGATAATGTTCTTGATACATTTGATGACTTCATTGATTATGCCGATGATTTTGATTTGTGGGGAGATTTCAACTTCACCAAGGTTGATTACCTGAAACAAAAGCTGAAAGAGATCAATCGCCTATTTGAAGAAGGCGTTTTAACTCTGAAAGAGTATAACAGCCTCATGCGCGAAACGGGCATTGAAATCTACAACGAACAGAAAGATGCTCTAACGAAAATCATTGAGATGACGATGGAGCTTGTTCGTCAAGAGGCTGAGGATCAAGTAGATGCTCTGGAAGCACAGATTGACGCTTTCCGCAAAATCATTGATTTGAAGAAAGAGTCTCTTTCTGCAACTAAGGATGAAGAGGACTATCAAAGAACTGTTGCAGAAAAAGTAGCTGAGATTGCTGAAAAGCAAGCGAAGCTTGCGCAGTTGGATCGTGATACGAGTGCATCTGCAAACGCTGAAAAGCAAAAGCTGGCACAAGAGTTGGCTCAGCTTCAGCAGGAGTTGGCTGACTATCAAGCAGATTATGCGTATAATTCACAAGTTGACGCTTTGGACAAAGAGGCTGATACTTTTGAAGATACGAAAAACGATGAAATTTCCTATGTGAAGTCCACAGTTGATACGGAAGAAAAGGTGTACAATGCAGCTATTGCCCGCATCAATAGCAATTGGGAACAGCTATACGCAGACCTAATTGAGTGGAATAAGCAATATGGAGATATGATCGACGGCGAAGATTCTATTACTTCCGCCTGGAAAACTGCTAAGGCAGCAGCGCAGGAATACGGCGATGTCGTATCTGCGCTGAATGGTATTAACTCTGAAATTTCCTACGCTGGAAAGAATGCTGACGATAAGCAAACGCAAATCGACAGAATTTTGAGTAAGATGCAGACAAATAGTAAGGGTTGGCATACTGCAAAGACGCAGGAAGAAAAGAACCGTTTGGTTAAGGAGAATGAGGATCTTGCCGAACAGCTTTCCGCTCTATTGGGGCGCAAGGTTGTTAAAGTGAATGGCGTTTGGTATCTTGATTCTGCAAATGGCCCGCGCCTATTCCATACTGGTTTGGATGAGGGTTATGTTGGCGGTCGAGCTACCGGCGCTGATGAAGTCCTTTCTGTTTTGAAGGATGGAGAGCTTGTCATGACGAAAGATCAGTATATGCGTATTTTCAATTCGTTGAAATATGGCATCACTGGTGTTTTGGACTCATTGATTGGCAATCTTACTTCTACATCACCCGCTGTTTCCGAGGTTGTTAAGTCGATTACAAACGACAATAGCAATACAGATAATTCGTCTACGGATGATCGTGTTACTATTCAGAACTACTTCCAGATGCAGAATGTGACGGAAGAAAATATGAAGGGCTTTGCTGAGTATTATGCTGACTTTACAATTGGGAAGCTGATTAGTGCAAATCGGCGTAAGGGAATTAGAAACAAGGTTGCTAATTCTATGCTCAGAGGATAATTTTAAGAGGACACCCATTGGGTGTCCTCTTTGTTCTATAAAGGAGGTCTTGGTATGGTCATTGATTTTGCAAAGATCAATGTAAAAGAACAGCCCGTGTTGATTCTCCAAAATCTTGATGATACCCCTATTGGAGTGCTAAAATACGCATTCAATGTTGAGGCCGACCTTTGTTATAATGAGATTTCAACACTGACATTTGATCTACCAGCGTATGTGGATCGAAAGCTCACAGAGAACTATGGTCGAGTTGTCGGAATGCGAATTATTGATTTGATGAACTACGGTCGTTTCCTTTTGGTTGATCCAAAAGTGGATGACGATGGTATCAAGCAAATCAAAAGTTGTACTGCGTATTCGCTTGAATATGAGTTTTCGTTTAAGAAGCTTCCATTGACAGAGGGGACATATAATTTGTGGAATCCTATTGCTCCGAAAGGAACAATTTTAGGGATGATTCTTGAACTAATGCCATCTTGGAATGTTGGAAGCGTTGATGCGACTTTAATTGACAAGTATCGCACTTTCGATGATAGCGACGATCAAAATATCTACAATTTTATGAAATCTGATTTGCAGGAGTCATATGGTTGTATTTTTTATTTTGATACCTATAAACGACTGATCCATGTGCGTGATATGGCTTCTGCCGCGCCGATTACACCCGTATACTTCTCTGTAAAAAATCTCGTGAAAAATGTGAGTGTTGATGAGGATAGCGAAAGTATTGTTACCAATCTTAGCGTATATGGTGCGGATGGTGTTGATATCCGAAGTGTCAATCCGATGGGAACAAGCAGCATTATCAATCTGCAGCATTTTATGACACTCGATAATTTTAGTCAGAATGTAATTAACAAATATAATCTGTGGAAGGAAACATTTGAGTCTTACCAGCAGCAGTATTACAATTTGACGATTGAAGAGGCTCTGAAAACTGCACAGCTTGTCACGGAGCAAGCCGCTATGACTACATTGCAAGGAGAACTGACAAGCCTTGAAAATATTCAAGCGGTTACTATTCAGGCTATTGCACAAGGATTGAAGTCACAAAGCGATCTAAATAGCGTCAATGCAAAAATTAGCGCTAAAAAATCGGAGATTACACAGAAGCAGTCTGAAATTGATGCTATTTCTACGGAAGTTTCAAGTTTGAATGAGCAGATGGTCGCAATCAACAACAAGACTACCCTATCTGCATTTTTTACAGAAGATGAGTACAAGATTATCAATCGGTATCTGAAAGAGGACTCTGTTTCAGAGGATTCATTTGTAATTCCAAAAGTGGCTACTTATGATACTTCTGGCGAGAGTGTAAAAGTTTCTGGTGCTATTTTTAATATCAGCAGATCAGAAGTTATCAAAGTCAAGAATGATTTCGGCAAGGACATTTATTCTGCATCTGGTGGTGTTTTGGAATGTTCAACTAATGGTTTCGTTCTTCGAGCGAATCTAATTCGTGCGTCTTTGGATTTTGACAGTGACAACAACATTTTGTTTACTGCGCGTGTTAATGACGGCACACTGAATGACGCAGAGTTCCCTAACGCTTGTGTATCTATCTCAGGTACGGCAATTAGTGTTTCGTCTAATGTGAAAGCTGAGTCTGAGGTCAATGGTGCGATCAGCTCTGGAAGTACATTGCAGTTCAAAATCAATACTGCAAATTTGTATTTTACAAGAAGTACGACAGAGTATGAACAGAGAACCGTAGAATGGGATCTATTTGAATATGGCAAAACTGTGTTGGAAAAGGTTTCGCAACCATCTTATACATTTTCACTTGATTTAGCCAACTTTCTTGCTATGTCAGAATTCAAGTATTTCAAAAATCATTTGGAGCTTGGTAGCAAGGTTTATTGGCAAGATCGTGATGGTAAGGTTTTGCAGCCTATTTTGCTTGGAGTCCATATCCCATTTGAAGATTTGTCCAAGTTTGAGGTAACATTATCCAGCAAGTATAATCTTTCTGGAAATGATTTTTTGTACTCAGATGCTTTGAGTGATAGTGTGTCTGCGGGCAAAACGCTTGATAGCGGCAAATGGACGTATAATCAGTTTGTGAATAGCGGTGCGGAAACATCGCTAAGCAAATTCATGAAGTCTGCGCTGGATATTGCAAAGAACAACATTATGTCATCGAGTGGGCAGGATATTTCGTGGAGTGAGTCTGGTTTACGTCTACGGAAACGAATTGATGGATCTCCTACAGAATATGAACCGTACCAGATTTGGATGAACAACGGCTCAATCATGTTCACCACAGATAATTGGCAGACAGCAAATCTTGCTATCGGTCAAATGGTGTCTGAGGATGGTACGCTTATTAGCGGCGTGATTGCTGATAGCCTCATTGGTAAGTTGATTGCCAGCAACAGTATGATTATCGAAAGTGAAAAGAAAGACGGAAAGATTTCTGTGTTTCGTGTTGATGGGAACGGGGCTTCCCTTCATAACGCTATTTTTGATATCTACAATGCTAATCAGATACAAATCACTCTAAATCCGTATTCCGGAATTGCAATTGGTAAGTATCCGTTGTATGACGGTGATGAGTATACCATTGATGAAAAGAACGCATCTTTCTGGGTCGATACGAACGGAAATGTTCATATTAAAGGTACGCTTGAGGGCTGCGATGGCAGGTTCAGCGGTGAGCTTTCTGCTGCAAGCGGTAGTTTCAAAGGCGTTGTACAGGCATCTGATTTTCTGGATAAGTCCGGAAATTCAATGCTGACATCTGATAAAAACAAGTTCGATAGTAATTATCTTGATCTTGGCAATATTCAGATTGACGGCACAACTGGTAATATCACGATGACAGGCAGTATCAATCTTCAAGGAAATATTACTTGGGGAACTGGCAGCAGTCCTGTCCGCGTTTTGTATGGCAGATCAAGCTATGCAACACCTACATCTCCGTATTCTTCATACCCCAGTTCGTCTTCAAGCGGTTGGCACAGAAGTTTAAGCGTTGCATATGACTACTATGCTTCGTATTCTTATGACGGCGGTAATACTTGGACTTCTGCAATGCAGATTCAAGGTAAAGACGGTCGTGACGGATATGACGGCGAAGACGGCAGTGATGCAAATGTTACTCGTGGCAACATTGCTAAGGCTCTGTACGAAAATTCGGATGACTATTATTACGATGGAATTTATTCGTACAGATCTGGCAGTCGATATTACCTCGCTATTAACGCATCCTATATTCTTGCTGGCAATATTGATGCTGATATTATCGAGCTTACATGCGGTTATGGTGGTTTTGCAAAAGGATACGGATCTGGTAGTAGTGGCCGATTGACCTATGGCGCAATGATGTATGGTAGCAACGGTAATGGCTATGCCCCTTACTTTATCGTCACCAACTCTGGATGTCGAATGACTGGCTTGGATGAGGTTGGTGCAATGGACTTCTTCGTTACTGCTAACGGCATTTACGCAAGTGAAGAAATTACATTGCGCTCTGATAGACGATTGAAGAATACCATCAACTACGATTTTGATCGTTACGATGAGTTTTTCATGGGACTGAAACCAGCGACATTTAAGTATAACAATGGTCATGGCGGAAGACTTCATTCTGGATTTATTGCGCAGGATGTTGAAGATGCTCTTCACAACGCCGGTCTGTCTAATATGGATTTCGCTGGTCTGGTTATTGCACCTATTGAAGAGGTCAATGAGGCAGACGGAATTACAGACAATTACTACAAGCTTCGTTACGGCGAGTTCATTTCTTTGAATACACATATGATCCAGAAACTATATCGTCGTATCACAAAGCTTGAAAATGAATTGCAATCTTTGAAAGAGGGTTAATATATGAAGGATGAAGTTATCAATCGTTTAGTTGCTGTACTGAATGCGCTTGACAATGTTTCTGTCCGTGGAAAGCCGAATCTTGCAAATCTGAGTGGAAGTATCGCCATTCTTGAAGAGACGAGAGACATTTTGCTTGGTTGTGAGATTACGAAGAAAGAGGAACAGCCAAAAGATAAGTAAGCGGAGGTGCAGTTATGGCTTTTTGGGGCGACTATTTTATTTTTGATGGTATTCCTTGCACAGAATACGGGCTAAGGCTTTACGAAGTCAATGGCGTTTCTCCTGGCAATGGTAGTTTCCCTTCGCCGGCAGAAATTTCGGAAGATCGTATTTCTGGTCGATATAAGCCGCTGTTTTATGGTATCACGCAAAATGAACCATTGACATTCAAAATGGTATTTGGAGCTGATAAGTCGTTTGTGAAAACAAACGGCTTTTTTGATGCCTGGGATCGGGAGGCAATCAGCGCATGGTTGTCTCCCGTCGATGGTTATAAGTGGTTGGAGATTGAGCAGGCCGATATGGAGCAAGTTCGATATCGGTGCTTAATTGAAGATTTGCAGATGGTCGAGATCGGTAATTTACCGATTGCCTTTTCATGCACGGTTCGATGCGATTCTCCATTTGCTTATCAGTATCCGGTGACATATAGCTATAACTGCAGCGGCAGCACTAACATTATTTTGCGCAATCTCGGTAGCTATCGTGGTGGGTATCAGCCAAAGATAAAGATTACGCTGAATGGCAGTAATACTATCAAAATTATCAATCATTCTGATAACGATAGAGTTTTTGCATTGAGCGATCTTCCACAAGACTACTTTCTGGAGATTGAAGTTGATAATGAAAACGGTGTAATTACAAACAATATGGATTTGAACCTATATCCGTATTTCAATTTTGAATTCTTCAAGCTTGTTTGTGGCGACAATTTGCTTGAAGTGGTTGGGAATTGTATGTTGGAAATCCAATGTGAGTTTCTCGTAAATGTTGGAGGTTAATATGCAATCAAAAGTTTATGACCTACCTGAAATCCTTTTTGTTGGCGGGGAAACACACGATTTACGATTTTACCTATTCACTGATACACGAAAGCCGTTCAGCGCCTCTGGCGCTACGGCTACATTTTCAGTGGTGTATTCAGTAAATCGTACAGGTACTCCGGTGCTATCAAAGCCCATGTCTATTATTGCAAATGATGATGGTGTTGAAAATATTCTGACGGTTACGCTTCTTCCACAAGAAACCGTAAATCTATATGGGAAGTATATCTATCAGATTACCATTCAGGATATGTCCGGAGAAACTGAGATTCCAAGCCAAGGCATTTTGGGTATTACAAACAATATTGATAAGGCAATCATCAAATAAGGAGGATTTGCGATGACTACTACATATTTCTTGAATCAGGTAATGGGTAATCTATTTCACACAAAGGAGAATCCAGCGCTTCCAGGTGATTATTACATTGGTTTAAGCGCGACTGAACCTGGCGTAGACGGATCTGGCGTATCTGAGCCGGCTTCAAGTGCAGGATATAAGCGTGTTAAGCTGACCGTGCTGAGTGAACCGACTGCTGGTGTAATTAAGAATACTGCTGCGGTTTCGTTTGATGAGTCAACTGCGAACTGGGGTACAATGACGCATTTCGTTATTTACGACGCTTTGACTGGCGGAAATCTGCTTATGTTTGACGGGCTGTCTTCTGCTCGTAATGTTGAAACTGCGACTATCGTTACCATTAAGGCTGGTAGCCTGACTTTGACATTGAGCAATCCTACATAAAATTAGCTAAACAATTTGGCGGTGAGTTATGGCACAAGAATATAATATCTATCTTCGCAAGCGGCTGACGGAGTTTGATGTTATTATCAAAAATCTTCCGTATCGAGACGGCCTAATCATGTATAACAAAATGTATCTGGATGCGATGGTTAATTATTTGTGCCTACAAAGATTTATCATCGGAGAGAGTGACGCTGATCTTAGAACTGAGATTGACGAGTTGTTAGAGCGTGTATTTAATACATTTCAGAGCAAGGTTGAGATTGATTTGGATGTTGAATTGGCTGCTGGTAAGCCGATTTCCGGTCAATCTGACCTTGTTTTTGCAACGAACCCATTCGAGATGGGCGAAGAAACATACGAGGTTTTTCAAAATCTAACGAGACTTACAACATCTGCATTGCAATATGATCTTGCAAAGTCAATTGGAAGCGGGCGTAGTGATTTAATCTTTCACACATCGACCGCTGACACATTAAAGACTGCTTTTGATAAAATGCAGAATAATGTTGAGCTTTTGTTAAGTTCTGATACAGATAAAGAAACATTTGCTGGTGCTGGCACGGAGATGCAATTAAACACAGATCGGTTTGATTTGTATTACTTGCTTGCTGTGCAAGGAGAAGCTGTTATGAATCTGCTCTGCTCGATGGATTTTGAAATGTGGTACACGCTTGGCAATGCAAATCAGACATTTTATTTGACTGCTGTAAACAACGGTGTGAAATCGACAAAGTATCTTTCTGCGGATGGATTTATGTCACTAATTGCCGCAGTCAATGAATCTCTCGAAGCTTTTATTAAGGCGGAATTTTCGGAACTACATTTGACACCAAATGTTGTTGCCGGCTTAAAGCGATATCGTTTGTTGTCTGATCTCGATTCGTCTACTCTTAGCAGCATAGATTCTGTATCACTTGACGAGCTTGATTATGTTGAGCTGGCTTAAAACGATTAGGAAGGTGTTTATATATGTCTAAGGGTACGCTTGGTAGTTTTAATGGAACTGCAACAGCGAATGCAAACATGGTCGATGTATTCAGAAGAAACGAAATTGAATTACATCAGAATAGTGTTTTATCATTCGCTGAACGAATGATTATTAAGAAAATTGGTATTCAATGCGATCCAGGCACAGAGGTATCCATCAACGGATGCGATATCCCGATTGTGTCTGGTGTTTTTGAATTAGGGTATGGGCAAATTGACATTACAAGTCTTGTTTTCAAACAGGCTGTAGCTGTCAACATCTATTACATGTATTAACAAACAGGAGGTTGCTATGAGTGATATTCCTTTTTGGAGTGGAGGTTCTGGCAGCGGAACAGGCGGAGTTTCTAACTACGACCAGCTTTCCAACAAGCCGGTAACAAACATTAGCGGCTCTGGTATTGTTATTTCAAGCTTATCTACTGGCGTTTACAATATCGACGGAACATGGAAGATCACGTCAGATGATGATGAGCGTGAGACATTAAAGGACGATCTTTTCTATGTTAAAAATGACGGAGATAATGTCAAGCTTACATGGATCAGCGCAGGTCTGATTAAGACATATAGCGTTCCGTCTAACGGTAGTAAGGATGACATTGTTGAAGACAGTGTTGCCACATCTTCTGCGGTCATTGCAGATATGATTGGCAGCTTTTAATTTGTGCAGAAAGAGTAGCGCTATCTTTTTGTAAATATTCTGCAAGCTAAATAACAAGAAAGGATGAAGAAACTATGGCAAATCTAATTTATAAGGGCTTGAAAGCTAACTTGCCTGCGGAGCGTAATGTAAACAGCTTCTATCTCTGCACGGATACCCGTGAGCTGTTCTTCGGCGCAGATCTTTACACTGAGGCTGTGCGTTTTTACGATGGTACTAAGCCTACCGCTCCTGCCCAGGGCGTGTTGTACATTGACACTGTTTCTGGCGCTGGTGATGTGTGGACTGGTACTACATGGAAGTCTGCTTTCACCGCTATTGTAACAAAGACCGTTGCTACAACTATCGGTGCTGCTGCAAGTGACAGCGAAGTGCCTACTGCAAAGGCAGTCAAGGATTATGTTGCTGGTATTACTGGTAGCGAACTTGGCGAGCTGGCGAACAAGGATAGTGTATCCGAAGCTGAGCTTGAAGAGACTCTAAAAAACAAGATTAACGGTAAGGTTGATTCTGTCGGTGCTGGTGACAACAGCGTTGAGGTCGGTGGTACTGCCACTAAGCCTACAGTTAAGGTAAAGCTTTCTCCCGCTGCGGGCAATGCTTTGGAGCTTGATAATACCGAAGGTCAAGAAGGTCTGAAGGTCGTTATCCCAGATGCAGACACATATACTGTCGTTAAGGACGAGTCTGCTGCTGACGGTTTTGCTGCAACCTACCATCTGACTAAGAATGGTGCAAATGTCGGTGCTGCAATCAATATTCCTAAGGATATGGTTGTTCAGAGCGGTACTGTTGTCACCAATCCGAAAGGTCAGGCTGAGGGTACTTATCTGAAGCTGGTGCTTGCCAATGCTGAGAACAGCGAGATCTATATCCCTGTTGATTCTCTGATTGAGTATGTCACCTCTGGTTCTGCTGCTGGCGATATGGTCGTTATCGACATTGATGAGACTACTCACAAGGTAACTGCTACTATCACTGACGGTACTATCACCAAGGCTAAGCTGACCACTGAGCTACAAACCGAAATCAATAAGATCCATACTCATGCCAATAAGGACGAGCTGGATAAGATTGAGACCGGCGACAAGGAGAAGTGGGACACCGCTGCTGGTAAGGCTCACGAACACGCTAACAAGGCAGAGCTTGACAAGATCGAGGTTGGCGATAAGGCAAAGTGGGATGCCGCAGAGCAGAACGCGAAGGGCTATGCGGATGAGCTGAACACCGCTATGGGCAAGCGTATGACTGCTGCCGAGGGTAAGCTTACTACTTTGCAGGGCGACGAGAAGACCGAGGGTTCTGTCAAGAAGGCTCTTGCTGACGCTAAGGGCTATGCAGACGGCTTGAACAGCAACATGGATACCCGTGTTAAGGCTGTCGAGGAAGCTGTCACTGTCGGTACTTTTTAATCGAGGATTTTTCATTCGCTTTAATCAATGATATATCCGAAAACGGCGGACGGGCAAAAGCCCGTCCGCTTTCTTTATCAATTTAAGGAGGTGTGCAAGTGGGATACAATTTTCGGGTTTTTGAAACGGTAAAAAGCAAGGCTGAAAATACTGCCTTGATTCCGATTACACCTGGGCGGTATCTGATCTGCACTGATACTTCCGATGTCTACTATGACACCAAAGACAATGTTCGTAAGCATCTTACTGACATTATTGATTTGGAGACGGACGCGGAAAGAACAGCAATCCTTGCTCCATTGGACAAATTTTACTTTGTAAAAGATACGGCTCACTTCTGGCGCTATTTGAATGATGCGTGGGTTGACCTCACATCTGGAAGCGGCGCAAGCGACGCTGTTTATGCAACTCTGGCCGCAGATGGATGGGTGAACGGCAAACAGAGTATTTCGATCAATGGATTAGGTGCAAATCAGAATGGAATTATCAGCATTACACAAGACATTTCAGCACAAGCGATGGAGGCAGTAAAGAATGGAGAGCTTTATGTCTGCGCTCAGGCCGATGGAACTATCACAATCGCTGCGGATGGCACTGTACCCACCTGCGATATTCCAACCGTCATTATTTTGCTGAGTTAAGAAAGGCGGTGTTGACGGATGAGCGAAACAACTAACTACGGGCTTTATTTGGAAGATGATGTGTCTGCTAAGTTCCAAACATGGAGACAGAAAATAAATGGTTCTGAGCAATCCAATATGGTGAAAATTGACACCGCTCTTGGTGAGAAAGCAGACAAAAGCACTTCAGCTACGGCAACATTGCTGGCTTCCGCATGGGTAGGCGTAGATGCTCCTTTTACACAAGAACTCTCTATTGAGGGGCTTGGTGCTGCGCAAAACGGAACTATTTCGGTGGCGCATAGTGCGACTGCCGAGCAACGGGAAATTGCGCGAGAAGCGTTGCTCTCCATCACTGGTCAGGAAAACGGAAAGCTACAAATCGTAGCTGATGGTGAACTCCCAGAACAAGATATTCCCGTTGTAATTATTCTCTTAGGTTAATGGAGGAATCAATATGCCTATTATTTCTAATTTCCCAACTGGCGGCGGATCTGGCGGCGGACTTGCCCTTGCTGCTGTTACGGGAATTGCAACGCTCGCGGCGGCTGGAAAGGTCTATGTAAAATGGACTGATCCTGATGATATGGTCGTTGCTGGCTCTACTCTTGCCGCATGGGGAGGAACACTCCTTGTTCGTAAGGCTGGTTCTGCTCCGACAAGTCGTAGAGATGGCACAATCGTTCTCGACAGCAAGACACGAGATCAATATAAATCTGCCTATTTCTGTGATAGTGGATTGACTAACGGCGTGAAGTATTACTACAAGCTGTTCCCATACACTACCACTGGTACATATACGGACAGTGCGGAGGACGAATTCAATGTTACTCCTGCTGCTGTAAATGTTGGTAATATTTCTGGTGCAAGCGCCGTTGCCGCTGGTAATGGAAAGCTTGCAATCAAGTGGACTGATCCAGCCGCGACCGTAGTTTCGGACGGCGTGACGCTTGCGACATGGGCAAGCACAAAGATTGTCGTTAAGGCTGGAAGCTACGCAACTTCTCCAGATGATAGTGCTGCGGCTTATAGCTTAAATGTGACCACTCGTAATCAGTATGCGAATTCCGCACTTACTGTTACCGGCCTAACTAACGGAACAACCTATTACATTTCATTCTTCCCCATCTCTACGGATGGTGCAGTTAATGTAAACACAAGTAATAGAATAACCGGAGTTCCAAATCGTTTGAAGATTTCGACTGTTCCAAGCCAGAGTGGTACATTGACATACAATAAGAACTCTCAGTCCCCGTCTTGGAGTAACTATGATACATCCAAGATGACGATTGGCGGAACGACATCTGGGACAAACGCCGGTACATACAATGCTACATTTACGCCGAAAGATGACTATTGCTGGTCTGACGGTACGATTACGGCAAAGACTGTTTCGTGGAAGATCGGTAAGGCAACTGGTACGCTGACTGTAAGCAAGACAAGTATCACGCTGAACCTAAGTAAGCTGACTGATACATTTACAATCGGCGGAAATTATGATGGTACTTTGAGTGTTACATCTAATAAGACAAGCGTGGCGACAGCTTCTCGTAGTGGGACTACGGTTACAGTTTCTCATGTCAATCAGACAAACGGAGAAGCTACTATCACAGTTAGTTGTACTGCCGGTACGAACTATACCGCACCCGCAAGCAAAACTGTCACGGTCAAAGCTGAGTTCATTCTTGCTACGCTGAATGACAACTCTTGGGCGGCTATTCACAGTGTCTCTGGAACAGGTGCAAGCTATTGGGCGGTCGGTGATCGTAAGGCTGTCTCTGTGAGTGGAACAGTTGGTACTAAGTCAGTCAGCGGAACTTATTATGTTTTTATCCTTGGATTTAATCATAATGGTGCAACTGGTATTGATTTTGGTACATTCAAGACCGCTTTGACTAATGGTGTTGATATTTGCTTGACAGACAGTAAGTACAACAGCTATTCCACAGACGGAACGAAATATTTCAACATGAACCATAGTTCAAATACGAACTCTGGTGGCTGGAAAGGCTGCGATCTTCGTTACGATGTGCTTGGCTCAACGAATACGAATGATGGCGATGCTACATCTACGACTGCGACAAATCCTGTTGCGAATACGCTAATGGCAGCTCTTCCGTCAGATCTTCGTGCTGTGATGCAGCCAATGACGATCTATACGGATAATGTTGGCGGCGGTTCAAACACAGCGTCGAATGTTACCACATCTGTTGACTACTTGCCGCTATTGGCTGAGTATGAGATTTTCGGTAGTAGAAGCTATGCGAATTCTACAGAACAGACTTATCAGGCACAGTATCAATACTTCAAGAATGGTAATTCTAAGGTGAAGTATCGTGATAGTTCCACCTCTACCGCTGCGGTTTGGTGGGAGCGTTCTCCGTACTACGACTACAGCAACCTCTTCTGCGGTGTGTACGCGACCGGCAACGCGAACGGCTACGGCGCCAGGTTTTCCGGTGGCCTCGCCCCCGCTTTCCGCGTCTAATCCCGTATCAAGAGAATCCTGCCCTCGAAAGAGGGCGGGTTTCTTTTTGTTTTTCAAAATATAAAAAGGAGTTCTATTTATGTCGGTATTAAAAGCACATAGATCTGAAAGCAAAGCTGAGTTTGTAAATACCGCAAACAAGATTTATGTGGAAACGATTAACTTCTTATCTCGACTTTCTGCAAGATTTTCAAGATTGATGGCAAACGATGTATCACATCTTGCGTCAGAAGTCCTTGTGAACGCAGAAAAGGCAAATAGTATCTTTCCATCGGATCACACCAGAAAGGAATTGCGCAAGCAACACCTTTTAGAGTCAAGAGCTGCGTTGATGGCTTTGGATGTTGAGTTGTCTCATTGCTACGACATTATGATGCTGAATCCAGAGGGATGTTTCACAACATCAAACGGGAATCCAGTTAAACCAGCGAGAGCGAAAGAAATTCTTGAAAATATGGCGCAATCGCTTGGTGAACTGATTGATTCCGAAAACGGTCTTTTGACAAATACATTAAAGAGCGACAAAGACCGCTGATATTATATCTACCCACGAAAATTGGGCTTTGCTTACCAAATCATAAAAATTGGGTGCATTTCTGTAAAACCTGTCGGCTTTGGGGATTCCCGCTGTCCACTGCGAATTGGTGGGAGCGTTCTCCGTACTACAACAACAGCAACAACTTCTGCAATGTGAACACGAACGGCAACGCGAACAACAACAACGCCAGGAATTCCAATGGCCTCGCCCCCGATTTCGCAACCCTTTTTAGGTATGGTCAAATACGGTAGTCCTTTTGAGGATGACGGAGACCTTTGCGAAAGGAGAAATGTTTCCCGTGGATAAAACCCGAAACCGCTCTTTTGATGCTTTTGCACGGACGCTTCTTGCATGGTGGGAGGATATTGTGCTTAATCCTATTTCATGTGTCAAGGCAAAGCAGTTTAGGCGCACTCTATATTACAACTGTACGAAAGGCGAATAATTATTTATGACAAGCAAAGAGCGTCATGAGGCAAGATTCCAAAGACGGAAAGCCGAGAGATGGCGCAAGAAACAAGAACGAAGCTTTGCTGTAGGAACAATGGCAGATGTATTTTCCTATGGCGACTTATACAAAGCAGGAAAGCAATGCTGCAACGGTGTACGCTGGAAGAATAGCGCACAAAGATTTGAAATGCACTTGTTTTCTGGTACGGCGCGGCGGAGAAAATTACTGCTGGATAAAATGTGGAAGCCATGTCCATATGTTCATTTTGTTATCTCCGAGCGCGGCAAAACAAGACCAATTGACGCACCTCGTATTCAAGACAGGCAGATACATAAGGTTTACACAAAGAAAGTCCTATTACCTTTATATCTGCCAGATATGATTTGGAATAACGGAGCAAGTCTTCCAGGCAAAGGTTTTCATTTCTCTAAAAGACTTTTGCGTGAGGACTTGCATTATCATTTTAAGCGCTATGGGAGAAATGGAAACATAATCCTTTTAGACTGCAAGCCATTCTTTCCGAGTGCATCGCATCGCATTATTTATGCTCGTCATGACAAGCTGATTCATGATTATGATTTACGCAAGCTTGGTGATGATATCGTTGCATCAAGCACCGGCGATAAAGGTATGCCGCTTGGAGTTGAGCCAAGTCAGGCTGAAATGATTGCTTTTCCATCTCCGCTCGATAACTACATTAAATGCCAGCTCTCTATTAAATGCGCTGGTCATTATATGGATGACTACTATATCATAGTTCCTCCGAATCAAGATCCAAAGGAGATCATGCGTCTCATTGTTCAAAAAGCGTCAGAACTGGATCTGACAATTAGTAAAGAAAAATCCAGAATTGTTCCGCTCTCCAAACCGTTTCGTTATTGTAAGGCGAAATATACCTTGACGGAAAGCGGTCGTGTTATTGTGACTGGTAATCGAGGAAGTTTCAAGCGTACCAGACACAAAATCAAAGCATTCTATGAGAAAGTCCAGAACGGAGAAATGTCCTACGAGGATTTATGGACTTCTGTAAATGGAATGCTTGCGTATTTAGAGAGCTACCAAAACCATCAACGAGTGTTGAGGCTGCGACGGCTCTTTTATGCTATCTATGGTTTTTCAGCAGAAAACATAGAAAATTTCAGAGCAATGGAGAGATTAAAAGATGCAGTACATTGTACATAGAAGATTGAAGGACACTGCTATTTGCGGTGGCATAAATATTCCAGCGACAACTATTTGTGAAGAAATCTGCGGTGTTATTTATTATAACGGTCTTCCTGTTTGTTATACGACAAGTGAAAATGCTCATCAGTTTTTTGCGAGAAACGATGACGAGTGCGGTTTGCGTCGTGGCAAATTAACTCAGACCATTCAAAAAACACTTTCTAAGCGTGATGGTAATTATCAGATCCGATGGGATAAGGTCTGGGCAGATCCAAAATGCCGTCAATACAAAAGACCAGAATATGAAGATTATTGGCTTTGGAATCACGAGTTTTTCAACGCTGATATTGATGTTTTACTTTATATTGCAAATTTAGTCGGAGCAAAGGAGGACAAGTAAATGTATCGAATTATTAAGGTAGCCGATGGAGCGGAGGTTGGAATTACTGAGGCTGTCAATTATATCAAAATTGGCAGTAGTGGCAGTTTTGCAACCGCAACAAAAAGTGATGCCATTGGTATCGCATTTGATAGCACTCCATATAACCTCGTTGGACATGACGAAATTGAAGGTGCAGAAACCGTTGTTGTATCTAAGATTGACGTCGGGACTGCTGTATCCCATCAACAGTCCGCAATCAATGAAATGATTCAAACGATTTTGGAGGGATAACAATGAAAGAGAAACTTAGAGAGCTATACCAGAATGGACAGGCCGGCATTACGCCTTGCATTAGTGCGAACGGCTTGCTTAAAGCAGTTGCAAACGGCTGGATTACACTTGATGATGCTGTTGAGATCATTGGTGGTGAAGACACTTTACCAATTGTCCGTGCGGCAAAGCTGAAGGAGATTTCGATTGCTTGTAACGAAACAATCGTGAACGGCGTTGATCTTACTCTCGATGGCGAAACAGTGCATTTTAATCTAAGCACGGAGGATCAAGCAAATATCGCAAACCTGTTCCGCGTTGTCGAGCTTGGCGGAACTGAGTTCCCGTATCAGGCTGACGGCGGCGTTTGCCGTATCTATACAGCGTCGGAAATTGCAACGATTTACATTGCTGCGCAAACACTTATTACGACACAAACAACATATCACAACGAATTGAAAGCTTATGTACAATCTTTGGATAGCGTTGAAGCTGTCACATCAATTGTATATGGAATGACTTTGCCAGATCCGTATAATACCGAAATGAATGAAAAGCTTGCTGTTGCAAATGAACAAATGCAAGCAATTATTGCTCGTCTGAGCAGCGCGGCAAATGCGTAATCTGAAGACATTTTTCAAACTGGCAGCACTGTTTGTTATTGGCGGTGCTGCCTATGTTTTGATTGAATTGCTCTGGCGCGGTCATAGTCATATTTCCATGTTTATTCTTGGCGGTATGTGCTTTGTTTCCATCGGTTTAATCAACGAGCTGTTTCCGTGGGAACTTGGTATTGTATGGCAGGCTTTAATCGGCGGTGTACTTGTAACTGCTCTTGAATTTATTACAGGCTTAATTGTGAATGTTTGGCTTGGATTAAATGTGTGGGACTATTCAAATCTACCGCTTAATTTGATGGGGCAAATTTGCTTGCCGTTTTTCTTTGCTTGGGTTGGATTGTCTGTCGTAGCTATTGTACTTGACGATTATTTTCGATATTGGTTTTTCGGAGAAGAGAAGCCGCATTATACGCTGGTTTAAGGGCGGTGATATAAATGAATGAAGAAAAAATCTGGAAATTCTTAAAGTCAAAAGGTTTTACTGATTTTGGCGTATCTGGGCTTATGGGGAATCTATACGCCGAGTCTGGATTAAGTCCTATCAATCTACAAAACTCATATGAGAAAAAGCTTAATTTTACAGATCAGAGCTATACGCAAGCCGTTGATAATGGCAGCTATACAAACTTTGCCAAGGATGCTGCTGGTTACGGACTTGCCCAATGGACATATTGGAGTCGAAAGCAAAACCTATTGAATTACGCACGAAGCGTCGGAAAATCAATCGGTGATTTGGACATGCAGCTTGAATTTCTCTGCAAGGAGCTTTCCGGATATTCTACTGTGTGGAAAACACTACAGTCTGCGACGTCCGTTTTTGAAGCATCCAACGCTGTGCTATTACAGTATGAACGACCCGCTAACCAAAGCGAAGCCGTTCAAAACAAACGTGCAAGCTATGGACAAGCTTATTATGACAAGTTTGCACAGAGTACGACAAAGGAAGGAGTTGGTAGTTTGACTGCAATTGAAAGACTTATTGCGACGGCAAAGGCAGAAGAGGGCTATTTGGAAAAGGCGACGAACGCCCAGCTTGATAGTAAAACTGCAAATGCCGGTAGCAACAACTGGACAAAGTACGCCCGTGATTTGGATAACATCGGGAACATTTACAATGGCAAAAAGAACGGCTATGCCTGGTGCGATGTTTTTGTTGACTGGTGTTTTATCAAGACATTTGGAGTAGATCTTGCTATGAAGCTGCTGTGTCAGCCATATGGCGGTGCTGGAGCTGGATGCACCTATTCTGTTCAGTATTATAAGCAAAAGGGACAGTTCCATAAAAGCAATCCTCAGGCCGGCGATCAGATTTTCTTCACTAACGATGGCGGAGCAACATCTTATCACACCGGACTTGTTATTGCTGTTGGAAATGGCAAAGTCTATACGATTGAGGGAAATACATCAAGCGCTTCTGGAGTTATCCCTAATGGTGGATGCGTAAGAGCTAAATCCTATAATCTTACCGCTACATATATTTGTGGGTACGGTAGACCAGATTGGTCGCTTGTTGGTGAAAGTGCAGAACAGGAGGATGAAGATATGACTTTGGATAGATTCAAAGAGTTGATGAAAGAGTATCGTGCAGAGCTTCAGGACAACGATTGCGGTACTTGGAGTAAGGACGCTCGTGAGTGGGCAATCGCAAACGGTCTCATTGGTGGCACTGGAAACAATGCAAATGGAGAGCCGAATTATGCTTGGGCGGATCAGCTTACAAGAGAGCAGGCTGCAGCGCTATTCTATCGTTTTGCAAAATTGATGGGTAAAGCGTAATGGCTGTTAAGCGTAAAGTGAAGCGTCGCAAGAAAAAGAAAGGTCTTATCCATCATCTTGTTTCGCTTGGCTTTAGCAATCGTCTTGCAATTTACATACTTTTGTTTTTGGCTGCTGGCTTGGCCGGCGGCTTTTATCTTGCCAACGAAAGCATTAGAACCGGATATACTGGCGCTCTGATGTGCTGGACGGTGGTATTTACGCCGATTGGTACAGCTTGTAGCATTGTGCTAAGTAAAATCGTTCATAAAAGCGAAGCTGAAAATGTTGGTGGAAACGGAGACGGCATCAAATTTGCAATGGCAATGTCTGACGCAGTAAATGATGACGGATCGAGCTGGGAAAGTCCAGCTATTTAATTTGAGAAGATAACAGTAGTCTGCCGGCTACTGTTATTTTTTTTATTTGTTAGGAGGATATGCAATATGGAATGGGTAAAGATTCTTGTTTCTGCTCTGGCCGGTTTAGCTGCCGCAATTCCTCTTGTAGTTGAGTTGGTGAAATATGTTCAGAAAGCGATCAGAGAAAAGAACTGGTCTAAGGTGTTGGATATGGTAATGAACCTTATGCAAACCGCAGAGACTAAATTTGAGACTGGTGCTGAGCGTAAGGAGTGGGTGCTTGCAATGGTAAAGGCATCTGCTGATACCATCGACTACGATATTGACATGGATGCAATCAGCGATTTGATTGATAGTCTGTGCAATATGAGCAAGGTCGTAAATGCCCCAAAAGCTTAATTAGGTTTGAGCAGATTGGAGGTACTTTATGACTGGACTCGAAGAGTTTCTAAAGACTTTCGGGAACATTACGGTTTCCAATGTGATTACCGTTGCTCTTGCAGCCGTTTTCCTTGGTATGACTTATAAGAAGATCAGAGATTATCTTATTAAGAAATACGAAGCTGAAAAAGAAAAGGACAAAGAGCTGAAAGAGGCGCTTGAAGCTGTGCGTAAGTGCCACAAATATCGTCAACAAAGCATTAGGATTCAAGAAAAGCTGGAAAGCGAAATCCAAGAGCTGCGTAAGGCGCAGGATGAACATACCTGCCGCTTATTGCAGATGGAAGAAAACTCCCAGCGTAGAGAGCGTAATAAACTACGCGACAGACTGCTCCAAAACTATCGTTATTACACGAGCAAGGAGCATAATCCGCGTCAAGAGTGGACTCGTATGGAGTCAGAAACATTCTGGGAGTGTTTCGCAGATTATGAGAACATGAATGGCAACGGTTATATGCACAGTGTTGTGCAGCCAGAAATGAATTTGCTTAGTATTATCGAAATGGATGATGCAAGTGGGATTGCTGAGCTGATGCACAGCAGAAAGTGATTTTAGATCGGCAAGATCGCTCAGAGTCATTCTGGTGAAGTTTCTTCAAACGAGGGAACAAAACAAGGGTGCAGATTTGTTCTGCACCCTACAAATAATCAAATACATTTTCAGATAATTTAATATGAATAGCCTGAGCAACACCGCTCATCGACGGACGATGACGCGACGCTTCACAGTCTTTTTAACCGTTACTTTCACTTCTACTTTGACTTTCGCCATAGCAGTTTCCTCCTTCCGTAGTTACTTACCCTGCGCACAAGGCGCTCTGTCTGCTGTAACAGACGGGTTCGGGTAGATGAACCGTTATTCCCATGCTGGAGGTGGAAGGATTCTGTTATGAAAGCGCTCAGGCTATCCGCATATAAATATATCATGGAGATGGTTTCTTTTCAATAAGGGTACAGATTTATTTCTGTACCCTATTTTTTACGCATTTGTTATTGTACTCAGATTATGACACCATTTCGCGCTGGTATAATAAGCTCAATATAATAATTTGTAAGCTAAAGTGCGAGTTGTTTCAAATGGTATCTTTAACTAAGTGAATCCCCCTTTTCCCATTTTGAAACGGTCTGTCTCACAATATTCAGCCGCGCCGCAAGCTCCTCCTGCGTAAAGCCCTTCTGCTTACGCAGTGTTTTCAGGTTTTCAGAGAACATATCATCTACCTCCTTACGGCTCCAATATAGGCTAAAGCCGCCCGTTGCGCAAGCAATGCAGATTAACAAACGCTCCGGTGCAGATACCGGAGCGTTAAAGCTATCGTTCCTCTCGGAAATATGCAAGGCCGAGCGCCGCGGGGGGCTCGTTCTCGCGCTTTTTGCGCATGGATACAGCGACGAGCACGATAATCGTTACAAGGTACGGGAGCATCTTGTACAGCTCCATCATGTAAAGCTGAGTTCCCGCCGGGATGTACAAATACACGATATACAGACCGCCGAAAAGTATCGATGCGATTATCGCAAGATTCGGTCTCCAGATCGAGAAGATGACCAGCGCGATGGCAAGCCAGCCGCGGTCGCCGAATGCGTCGTTTGACCAAACACCGCAGGCATAGTCCATGACGTAGTACAGGCCGCCGAGACCTGCGATCATGCTGCCGACGCAGGTTGCGATGTATTTATAGCGGTTAACGTTTATACCGGCGGCATCGGCTGTCGCGGGGCTCTCGCCGACGGCGCGCAGGTTGAGGCCGACGCGGGTCTTTTTTATGACGTAAGCTGCTATTACGGCGATTATTATCGACACATAGGCAAGAAAGCCGTAGCTCAAAAACATCTTGCCGAACCAGCCGAGGCTGTCGGCAAAGGGCAGCGATTTGCTGAATACCCTGCTTGTCGCAGACAGGGCAATGGAGGGGACCTCGGCGTCCGTGAGCTTTATGAGCGAACCGCCGAAGAAGTTGCCGATTCCGATGCCGAAGGTGGTCATCGCAAGGCCGGTGACATTCTGGTTTGCTCTGAGCGTTACGGTCAGAAAGCAGTACAGCAGTCCCATGAGCAGCGAGCCGAGCAGGCAGGACAGCACGGGAATAAGTATCGCAAGAAGGCTGTTAAGCTCAGCGGTCGACTGCTCGTACATAAAAGCGCCGATAACGCCGCATATGCCGCCGACATACATGATGCCGGGTATGCCGAGGTTGAGGTTGCCGGATTTTTCGGTTATTATCTCTCCCGTGCCGCCGAAGAGCAGAGGTACACCCTGCATTACGGCTCTCGGGAAGAAGGATACTATATCAAACATTTTCCGCGCTCTCCTTTCCCGCCGCCTTGCGGAAGCTTATCTTGTAGCTTATAAAGAACTCGCAGCCGATGATAAAGAACAGGATAAGTCCGGTGAGGATATCCGAAAACGAGTGGTTCAGGCCGAAATTCGTGGATATCGCGCTTGCGCCCTTATCGAGGAAGGCAAGCAGCATGCTCGCAAATATCATGATAATGGGGTTGAACTTTGCAAGCCAGGAGATCATGACCGCCGTGAAGCCGCGCCCGCCCGACAGCGAGGTGGACAGCGTATGGTCTGTGCCGGAAACAAGCAGAAAACCTACGAGTCCGCATATAGCTCCCGACAGGAGCATCGTGCGGATAATGACCTTTTCAACCTTTATGCCGACGTAGCGCGCCGTGCGCTCGCTTTCGCCGACAACGGTCAGCTCGTAGCCGTGCTTTGAATAGCTAAGGTAAATATACACCAAAACGGTCAGAACAAGGATGACCAGAACATTGAGCATGTACTTATTGCCGCCGAGCTGCGGAAGCCAGCCGATCTGGGTGCTCTGGTTTATAATGCCAATCTGTCCTGCGCCCTTGGGCACTTCCCATATGATAACGAAAAACGCAACGAGCTGAGTTGCGACATAGTTCATCATAAGCGTGAACAGTGTCTCGTTCGTGTTCCACTTTGCCTTGAAAAACGCCGGGATGCCGCCCCATATTGCGCCCGCGGCGATGCTTGCCACGGCGCTTATCGCTATGAGCAGGCCATTGGAGACCGTATCTGCCAGGCAGATCATGCACGCTGCTGCCGCAAGACAGCCCGCGAGGATCTGACCCTCGCCGCCGATGTTCCAGAACTTCATCTTGAACGCCGGAGTTACGGCGAGCGATACGCCCAGCAGCATTGCGGTGCTCTGAGCAAATATCCAGACCTTTCGCTCGCTTCCGAAGGAGCTGTCGAGCATTGTTGCGTAGACCTGAATGGGATTTTCTCCGGTAACGGTCATGGTGACTATCGCGCAGACTATGAGCGCAATGACTATCGCCAGAAGGCGGATGCCCCATGCCTTGTACCATGGCAGTGCGCCGCGCTTGACGATATGCAGCAGCGGCTCTCTGTTATTATTTTTCATCTGCCTTCTCGCCTCCAAGCTTCGTCATCATCATGCCGACCTCGCGTTTTTTTGCGCCGCGGCCGGGAACTATGCCGCTGACCTTGCCGCCGCACAGGACGAGTATCCTGTCGCACAGCTCGAGCAGCACGTCGAGATCCTCGCCGACGTATATGACGGCGACGCCCTTCTGCTTCTGGCGGTTTATAAGATCATATATCGTATAGGACGAATTGATATCAAGTCCGCGCACGGCATAGGCCGTGAGCAGCACCGTCGGAGCCGAGGCTATCTCGCGTCCGACGAGCACCTTCTGAACATTGCCGCCGGAGAGACGGCGCACCGGAGTGCTTATGCCGGGAGTTACGACCTCCAGCTCGTCAACTACGTTTTCAGCGAGCTTGCGGGGACTTTTTCTGTCGGTGAAGATGCTCTTGCCCTTTCTGAACGAGCGGAGCATCATGTTATCACCGAGATCCATATTTGCGACAAGCCCCATGCCTAGCCTGTCCTCGGGAACGAAGGAGAGCACAACACCGAGATCGGCTATGGAAAGCGGATCCTTGCCAAGGAGCTCTTCTCTTTCGCCGTTGTCTTTTATATAGCTTACGCTGCCGCTCTCGGTCGGCTGAAGCCCGGCGATGGCCTCAAGCAGCTCCTTCTGTCCGCAGCCGGATATGCCCGCGATGCCGAGTATCTCGCCGCTGTTTGCGGTGAAGGATACGTCATCGAGCTTGACTATACCGTCGATACTGCGCACGGTGAGGTTTTTGACCTCGATCCTAGGCTTTGGATCGACGGGGTCGGGGCGGTCTATATTCAGCTCGACCGCGTGACCGACCATCATATTGGTCATTTCCTGAGCGTTTGTGTTCTTTGTCGGCATATCGCCGATGAACTGGCCGTGCCGCAGAACCGCAACTCTGTCGGAGAGCTCCTCGACCTCGTGCATCTTGTGGGTTATTATAACGATCGCCTTGCCCGCGTCGCGCATGTTGCGCAAAACGGCAAAAAGCTTATCGGTCTCCTGCGGGGTGAGCACAGCCGTCGGCTCATCGAGAATGAGGATATCCGCGCCGCGGTAGAGCACTTTGACTATCTCGACGGTCTGCTTCTGCGAAACGCTCATCTCGTAAATGTGCTGATCGGGATCGACGTCAAAGCCGTAAGCGTCGCAGATCTCGCGGATCTTTTTCGCCGCAGCCTTGAGGTCTAGCCTGCCCTTCCCCTCAAGGCCCAGAATGATGTTCTCTGTCGCCGTAAGAACGTCGACAAGCTTGAAGTGCTGGTGGATCATACCGATGCCGAGCTTGAGCGCATCCTTGGGGGAGCGTATGACGACCTCTTTGTCGTCAACAAATATCTCGCCCTCATCGGGAAAATAAATGCCTGAGAGCATATTCATGAGGGTGGTCTTGCCAGAACCGTTCTCTCCCAGAAGCGCAAGTATCTCGCCTCTGTATATATCGAGCCAAATCTTGTCGTTAGCTTTTACCGTGCCGAAGGATTTTGATATGTTTCTCATCTTCACGGCGGCGTTTTTATTATCCATCTCGTATCTCCCGATGTGTAATAGTAGCTGCACAGGAAAAAGCACGGCGGATTTCCATGCTCTTTCCTGCACGGCCGAATAAGCTGACGGGAGACGAACTCCTGCCGCCTGTCAGCTTAAGCGGTTAAAGGAAGCTCCGTATGCGCGGAGCTTCCTTTTAATTTAACGTTGCTTATTCGGTATATCAGCTGCCGAAGTTGGTATCGAGCAGGTTGATGCCGTCGATCTGAACATCGAAGTAAGGAGCAGAGCGGTAGGTAGACTCGAGGAATGCGCCGTCCTTTACGACCTCAGTGTCGGGCGTGTAGTCCTTATCGGTGTCAACGTCGGCCATGTAGCTGTCGAGCTGCTTGCCCTTGACGGTGAAGGTGGTGATGTCGAAGACCTTCAGGCTTCCGTCCTCGAGCTTTGCGGTTGCATCTGCAATTGCCTTTGCGGTGCCCTCTGCTGCTGCCTTCTCGTTAACGTCGGTCAGGACAACGGAGCCGGTAGCAAGGGTGCCGGTCCAGTCGGTGTCGATGGTCTCGCCGTTCATGACTGCCTTGATTGCGTACTCGTAGTAGGGAGTCCAGTCGATGCGGGAGGAAACGATAAAGGTGTTGGGGCAGGCGGAAACGGTGCTGCCGTTGTAGGAAACGTTGGGAACACCTGCGGTCTCGCATGCGGTGGGAGCGCCCATGGAGTCGGCGTGCTGGCTGATGAGCTTGCAGCCGTTCTTGATGAGGGTGTTGGCTGCTTCCTTCTCTGCGGTCTCATTGTACCAGGAGCCGGTGAAGGTCACGTCCATGGTAACGCTGGGGCAGACCGAGCGTGCGCCGAGGAAGAAAGAGGTGTAACCGGAGATAACTTCTGCGTAGGTGAATGCGCCGACATAGCCCATCTTTGCCTCGTCAGCGGTGAACTCGCCGTTTGCGATCATCTCATTGAGCTTGAGGCCTGCTGCGATACCTGCAAGATAGCGGCCTTCGTAGATGGAAGCGAATGCGTTGTGGTAGTTGGAAAGCTTCTCGGTGTGAGCGAGCGTGCCGGTGGAGTGGCAGAACTGAACATCGGGGAACTCTTTTGCCGCCTCAATGATAAACGGCTCATGGCCGAAGCTGTCGGCGAAGATGATGTTGCAGCCGTCTTCGGCAAGCTCTGCAGCTGCGTCGTAGCACTTCTGATCTTCGGGGATGTTCTTCTTGAATACATACTCGACGCCGAGGTTCTTGCATGCAGCCTCTGCCGCATTCATGAAGTTGAGGTCGTAGGTGGAGTTCTCATCGTGCAGGAATATGAATCCGACCTTTATCTTGGCTTTGTCGCCGTCATTGTCCTTGTCCTTGTCCTTGTCGCCGTTGCCGCAGGCACACAGCGCAAATACCATGGCCAATGCCAAAAGCAGTGCAGTAATCTTCTTCATCATCTTTCGGTTACCCTCCAAAAAATTCTATTATCAAGCTCGTATGAGCTTTGATACAAATAAAAATAAAATAAAAAACGCCGGACACATGGATCTGTGACCGGCGAAAATAAACACCAAAGCCAAGGGAAGAGCGAAAAAAGCTTCTCCCTCTGTATTAAGCTTCGATAGTCCGGTCATTTACGGCGTCCGGGTAGAGACTTCAAATCCATATTATTTGCTATATATCGAAAATATTCTGTTTTTCGTGCCCTTTATCGGGAACACGTTTAGCATATCAACTGCGTCGAAAAAAGTCAAGACTGGTTTTTAGCCAAGTTTAACATTTTTTCTTTGCGTTTTTTGTGCATGTTTATTCCTGACAGAAGACAATGCTGTCGTCGCTCATCGACTCGATACGTGCCAGCGACTCGATACGCAGTCCTCTTGCACGCAGCTTTGCGCCGCCGGGCTGGAAGGCCTTTTCTATTGCAATTGCCGCTCCGACGACCGTCGCTCCCGCCTGCTCTACGATATCGCACAGCCCCTCGAGCGCCGCGCCGTTTGCAAGGAAGTCGTCTACTATCAGCACTCTGTCGCCGGGGTTAAGATAGCGCTTTGAAACGAGCACCTGCTTCGAGACCTGATGCGTGAAGGAATACACTGTCGTTGAGTACACATCGTCCGAGAGATTTATCGTCTTGCTCTTTTTTGCAAAGACCACGGGACAGTCGAACACAAGTCCCGTCAGGACGGCCATGCCGATGCCGGAGGCCTCGATGGTGAGTATCTTGTTGACGTCCTCGTTTTCAAACAGTCTGTGTATCTCCTTTGCCATGTCGTAGCTCAGCTTCGGGTCGATCTGATGATTTAAAAAGCTGTCCACCTTCAGAACTCCGCCTGGCTTTACCACGCCGTCACGCTTGATGCGCTCGATAAGCTGCTGCAATTTGACCACCTCGCATATAATTGAACAACACACATTCTATCCGATATCGACGCATTTCGCAAGACCGAATTTTCGCGTTTTTATACCTTCGATCGACAAGGACACACACGCCTGTCACCGTTCCTTTTCGGCGCTTTTCGCCTTTTTCTCTTTGATGGGCGACAGCCCACCTGCATCGAAGAAAGCCGAAAATCACTCGAAAATTGCTTGCTGACAGGTGCTTCGCAGTTTTGACAGAGCTCAAATGTGTTCAGGCAAGGCGAAGTTCGCAGCGCATACTTGCGTATTCGCAAGGGCTTCAACGCAGCATGGACGCATTTGAGCCAGTCAAAACCGTGTGTCCTCTTGTCGTTCGAAGGTAACGCCGTTTGTGCATCTGCAACAATTTTGCGCCCCAAACTTCATCATGCCCGGCGGCGTGTTTCCCTTGCTATTATTCCTCTCTGCTGATAAAATGGAAGTTACTTTAAATAAGCTGACGAGAGCCGAAAGCCTGTCGGCTTAGGATTGGAGATTGAAATGGAAGATCTCAGGCAGAGAAAGAAAAATCTTATCATGTTCCCGCTCGGCACCGTCGGCAGGGATATGATATATTACCTGTTCACAAGCTGCATCATAACCTTTGTTCTGTTCACTCGCAGCCTCACGAACGCGCAATTCGGCGCTATAACCGCCATCGTCGTCGCAGCGCGGATATTTGACGCTTTAAACGACCCGATCATGGGCAATATCATCGAGCGCACACGCACACGCTGGGGTAAATTCAAGCCCTGGCTCGTCATCGGAATACTCTCGACCTCTGTCGTAGTGTACCTCGCCTTCAATACCGACCTTCAGGGCTGGAGCTTTGTCTGGTTCTTCGGAATTATCTATTTCATGTACTCGATAACCTACACGATGCATGATATCTCCTACTGGGGCATGGTGCCCGCGCTTTCGACCGACGCAAACGCGAGAAACCAGTTTGCCTCTCGTGCAACGCTGTTTGCCGGCATCGGAGGAACGATAGCAAGCGTGCTCATCCCCATGCTCACCGTCGGAGATATGGCCATCGGGGGCAGCACGACCATTGCTTACGGGCGCATCGCGCTGATTATCTGCATCATTGCGCCGCTGTTCTTGTGCTTTACCATATTCGGAGTGCGCGAAAACCGCGAATACACCGATGTGCCGCCCATCAGCTTCAAGAAGATCTGGACGACCATCACCGGCAATGATCAGCTTCTGTGGATAAGCCTCATTTTCCTGCTTCAGCAGATTGGCAACGGCCTTATAGTCGGCGGTATAGGCGCGACATACATATATTTTGACTTCGGCTACGAGGGAGGTCTGTTCTCGCTGTTTTCCATTGTCGGAATGTCCGTGACGGCGTTTCTTATGATCTTCTATCCCGCAATCTCGCGGCATATAAAGCGCAAAAAGCTCATGACAATCCTCGCATGCATCTCGATGGCAGGCTATGCGCTCATGCTCCTCGCCGGGCTCGCTCTGCCCTCGACGATGCTCAAGTTCTGGATCATAACAGCCGGCTACGCGCTTTCTAATTTCGGCCAATACGGCTACTATCTCATTATGATGATCTCCATCATAAACACCGTCGAATACAACGAATACCGCACCGGCTCACGCGATGAGGCGATAATCACATCACTGCGCCCGTTTCTGACCAAGATGTCCTCTGCTCTCATCGTCCTCGTGACGAACCTCAGCTATATCATCTTCGGCGTAACTCAGTACACAAACCGCATATCCGACTTGGAAAACGAGTGCGCACGCAAGCTTATCTCAGAGCAGGGTAAGATTACGGCCATCGACAATATCATCGCCGGTATAGAGCCGGACAAAACGCTGGCCCTGCTGCTGTGCATGGTCATCATCCCCTGTGTGCTGATGCTTCTGAGCTATTTCCTGTACAAAAAGCATTACAGGCTCGATGAGGACGAGTACGAGCGCATCTGCGGCGAGATAGCCGCGCGCAAGGGAGAGACGATATGAGCATAACGGGACTTGCCGTAAGCATCGCTTCTCCCCTGCCGAAGCTCGATAGCTTTGACCGGTATCTGTTCATCGGGCCGCACCCGGACGATATTGAGATCGGCGCGGGCGCGACGGCGGCAAAGCTCGTGCAGTCGGGCAAGGCGGTCGCGTTTTTGTGCTGCATCGACGGCCGCTTCGGCTCCGACACCGTTCCGCCGGAGGAGCTTATCCCGATGCGCAGGGCCGAGGCAAGGGTCTCGGCGGCGGCACTCGGCGTTACGGACGTTCGCTTTCTCCCGTTCTGCGACGGCGGCTTTTATGAGCAAAATGAGCTTAAAAGCGCAATTGCGAGGATCGTCGGAGAATTTAAGCCCGACGTCATATTCTGCCCCGATCCGCAGGTCAAAAGCGAGTGTCACATCGATCACCTTAATGTCGGCAGAGCCGCGTCCGAGATCGCGTACTTTGCACCGTATGATGGCATAATGCGGCGCCGCGGAGCGGCTCAAGCTCCAGTGAAGGCGATAGCGTATTATATGACCGCCTCACCGAACCGCTATGTCAAAACCTCAAAAGAGCTGCTAAAGAGGCAGCTGTCGGCCGTATTCGGCTGCCACAAGAGTCAGTTTCCCGACGGGAGCGCCGGGGGCAGGGCGATAGCCATGTACCTGCGCATCCGCTCACTTGACTTCGGTCTGCGCTGCCTTTCCCTCCACGCCGAGGGCTTCCGTATGCTCGATGCCCTGCGTATGCACTGCCTGCCCGAGGCATGGAAATAGCTGAATATATGCAAAAATCCCACCGCCATAGCGGTGGGATTTTTAATGCTTATTATGCTCAAATCACTCTGCGCAGTGCTCACAGTCGTGCAGCTTCTTGCTGAACAGCTCGGGATCGTATGCTATGCCGTTGCGGTCGTAGTAGTCCTTGACCGCCGCCGCGACCGCCTCCTCGGCGAGTACCGAGCAGTGGATCTTGTGCGCGGGCAGACCGTCGAGAGCCTCGACAACAGCCTTGTTTGAAAGCTCAAGCGCATCCTCAACCTTCTTGCCCTTTATAAGCTCGGTCGCCATGGAGCTTGTTGCTATAGCGCTGCCGCAGCCGAAGGTGTTGAACTTAACGTCGGTGATGATGCCGTCCTTGACCTTGATGTACATCTTCATGATGTCGCCGCATTTTGCGTTGCCGACTTCGCCTACGCCGTCGGCATCGTCCATCTTGCCGACATTGCGGGGATTCTGAAAATGATCCATTACCTTATCACTATAAAGTGCCATAACTGAGTTCCTCCTATTATATCACGATGTGCTGTTTATTAAATAAGATGCTTCTTTGTGCCGTTTTCGAGCTCCTCCCACACGGGGGAGATATCGCGCAGGTAGGACACGACCTCGGGGACGACCTTGATGATGTGGTCAATCTCCTCCATGGTGTTGTACTCGCCGATCGACAGACGCAGCGAGCCGTGCGCCACCTCGTGAGGCAGGCCGAGAGAAAGCAGAACGTGGCTGGGGTCGAGCGAGCCGGAGGTGCATGCAGAGCCGGACGATGCGCACACGCCCTTGGCGTCAAGCAGCAGCAGGAGGCTTTCGCCCTCGATGCCCTCAAAGCACATGTTAACAGTGCCGGGAACGTGATGCTCGAGCGAACCGTTTATCTTGGAATGGGGGATCTTGCTGAGCTCGGTGAAGAGCTTATCGCGCATGGGGATGATCTTTGCCGTATTGGCCTCCATATTGTCAACGCTCTCCTTGAGAGCCGCCGCCAGTGCGACTATGCCGGGGATGTTCTCGGTACCGGCGCGCTTGCCGCGCTCCTGGGCGCCGCCCTCAATGATATTGAACAGCGGCATACCTTTCTTTGCGTACAGGACTCCTACGCCCTTGGGCGCGTGGAACTTGTGGCCGGACATGCTCAGCAGGTCAATATTCATCTCCTGAACGTTTATCGGCATATGGCCGGCTGCCTGAACGGCGTCGGTGTGGAAGGGGATATTTCTTGCGCGGCAGAACTCTCCGATCTCCTTGATGGGCTGAACTGTGCCGATCTCGTTATTTGCGAACATCACGGTAACGAGCGCGGTGTCCTCGCGGACTGCGGCCTCAAGGTCCTCAAGGCGGACAACGCCGTCCTCGTGAACGTCCAGAAGAGTGACCTCAAAACCCTCTTTTTCGAGCTTTTTGAGAGTATGAAGGACTGCATGATGCTCAAACTTCGTGGATATAAGATGCTTCTTGCCCTTGATAGCGCCGACCTTGGCCATGGAAACTATGGCCTGATTGTCCGCCTCGGAGCCGCCGGAGGTGAAGTATATCTCCTTGGGCTGTGCGCCGATAATGTCGGCGACTGTCTTTCTTGAAGCCTCAAGCGCCTCCTTCGCGTTCTGGGCAAAGGCATACAGGCTCGAGGGGTTGCCGTACTGCTCGGTTAGATAGGGCATCATTGCGTCAAGCGCGGTCTTGCTGACACAGGTAGTAGCGGCATTATCTGCGTATACAAACATTTTTATCTTCCTTTCGCGTTATATATCCTATTAATTCTGTAGGGATTGTAGCACCTTGTTATAACTAAGTCAAGTCTTTTTTCGCCATTTTTCGCCCGTGAGCAGATCCTCAAGGCTTACTGTGTCGAGATAGGCGTTTGTTATATCGTCAAGTTCCTTCCACATCGGCACCGTCAGGCATCCGCCTGAGTGGTCGCACTGTATCTCGCCTTCCTTTATGCATGCCACCGGTGCGAGGTTATCCTCCATGCATCTGAGGATCTCGCCGATCGTATAGTCCCCGGGGTCTTTTACGAGCTTATAGCCGCCCTCCTTGCCGCGTGAGCTTAAAACGAGCTCGGCTTTTTTGAGACTGCCGACTATCATCTCAAGATACTTCATTGAAAGCTCCGTGCGCTCGGACACGGTTTTGAGCGATATGAAACCGTCGTCTCTGTGCTGGGCAAGGTCGATCATTATCCTCAGCGCATAACGGCCCTTGCTGGTCACGTTCATCATATCACCTCCGTAATTCCTATATCAATAATGTGATATTAATATACCACTTCAGCAATAGGAATTGAAGTACATATGCAACAGTTTGTATGATTTTACGGTGCGTTTTTTGCACAGTGATTCAGGTATGCCGTCAAGTTATAGCTGTATTAATTACGCTCATCTCGGAAGCGAAAAATTAACTTGCAATTTACCGCAAAAGCGCGTAAAATCCGCCTTGCGCTTGAGGCGGAACGCCTCAGGATTGTGGTTTTTTTGATAATTTCAACTGTGATTTTGGGGGAAATTTACATGGATTACAGCTTTCTCGTAGTTATCGCGCTTATTATGCTTTCGACCAAGGTTCTGGGCATTGCAAGCGAAAAGGTCAACATGCCGCAGGTCGTCGGCGCGCTTATAGCGGGTCTCCTTCTCGGGCCGAGCTGCTTCGGACTCATCGGTGAGTCGGACTTTCTCGTAAAGACGGCCGAGATCGGCGTGATAATTCTTATGTTCATGGCCGGCCTCGATACCGACCTGGAGGAGCTCCGACACACAGGGCTGTCGGCTCTCGTCATAGCCACGATCGGCGTTATCGTGCCGTTTCTCGGCGGTGCGGGCTGCTATCTGCTGTTTAACAGCGAGCCGGACAGCCTTAAAATGATAAAGGCCGCGTTTATCGGCGTCGTTCTTACCGCGACCTCGGTCTCGATCACCGTCGAAACGCTGCGCGAGATGGGCAAGCTCAAAAGTCGCGTCGGCACGGCAATCATGGCCGCCGCCGTCATTGACGATGTGCTCGGCATCATCGTTCTTACCGTACTGACCGGCTTCACCGACTCGACCGTCGAGCCGGCAATGGTGTTTGTCCGCATCATCGCGTATTTTATCTGCCTCGCCGTTGTGACCGTCGTTGTGCGCAGGCTGTTTCGCAGACTGTGCTCGAGATTTGACCGCATCCACAGGCGCATAGCCATCTACGCGCTGGCCTTCTGCTTCCTGCTCAGCTTCGTTTCCGAGCATTTCTTCGGCATCGCCGATATAACCGGCGCGTACTTTGCCGGCATCATGCTCAGCGACCACAGCGAGGCGCGAACCTACATAGTCAAGCGTATAAATACCATGAGCTACATGCTCTTCTCCCCTATATTCTTTGCCTCCATCGGCATCAAAACCGAGCTTGCCGGACTTGACGGCAACCTCATTCTGTTCGCCGTCGCACTCACCCTCGTCGCCATTGTCACCAAGATCATCGGCTGCGGCATCGGCGCGAGGCTCACGGGCTTTAAAACCTACGACTCCGTTTCCATCGGCCTCGGCATGGTGTCCCGCGGCGAGGTCGCGCTGATAGTTGCGCAAAAGGGCAGCATGGCGGGACTGATATCGGGAACGATGTTCCCCGCAGTCGTTCTCATGGTCATAGTCACGACCCTCGTAACGCCGCTGCTGCTTAAGGTCGGTATGAAGCGTCCGACGCCGGATAACACCGAGCCCGCCATTCCGGCAACTGCGTAAAAATTCATAAGATTAAAAAATCATGCCGGATGGCATGATTTTTTATTATAATAAGTAAGCAAAATCGCTGTGCAGAAACCGCACAGAAAAATTCGCAAAAAAGTCTTGCTTTATTTCGCTAATGTGTTATTATAGCAGCGTGATAACAAACTAAAACTCAACGACACGTTTTGGAGGAAAAGAAAATGAAACGAATTATCGCTATGATGCTGGCGCTTATGATGGTCTTCGCACTGTGCGCCTGCGGCAACGACAGCTCTAACGACGACAAGACGAAGGACGATGTCAAGACTCTCGTAGTCGGCATTGACCCCGAGTATCCCCCCTATGCCTACATGGGCGACGACGGCAAGTACACCGGCTTCGACGTGGAAACCGCTCAGGCGGTCTGCGATCTGCTCGGCTGGAAGGTGGAGTTCTTCGCTCTCAACTGGGATCAGAAGCTCGTTCAGCTTGACAGCAAGGAATGCGATTGCATCTGGGCCGGCATGACTATCCTCGACAGCATGAAGGAAGCAGGCTACGTCATCTCCAAGCCCTATTACGATAACACTCAGGTTCTTCTCGTTAAGTCCGACAGCGGCTACACCTCTTCCAAGGATCTCGCAGGCAAGACCGTCGCCGTTCAGCTCGGCACCTCCGGCCAGACCCTTCTCGACGGCGACCTCGCCGATCTCAAGGCCACTTTCAAAAACGTTGTTACCTGCAACAGCTTCCTGAGCTGCTTCACCGAGCTCGGCGGCGGAAGCGTTGACGCAGTGTTCGTCGACTACCCCGTTGCGGCCGCATACGCTGCGGAGAACGAGGGCTACTCCATCATCAACGAGAACCTCGGCGCAGAGCAGTACGGCATCGCATTCCGCTCCGGCGACCAGGAGCTGTGCGACCAGATTCAGGGCGCTATCGATCAGCTCGTTGAAAACGGCACCTATCAGAAGATCGCCGATAAGTACCCCGACATCGTCAACAACCTGATCTTTCTCAACAAATAATTAAACAAGCAAAAGCACATTTCCCGAAGGTGCGCAGCGCCTTCGGGATCGTGCGCGTTAATACACATATATCATATATGATGAGGATATTATGAAGCTAATAACAATGATAAACCTGATGCTTGAGGGCATGGGCGGCACCTGCGCGATATTCTTTCTGACGCTGCTGTTCTCCCTGCCGCTCGGCATGGTCGTTGCCCTGCTCAGAATGAGCAAGAACAAGGTCGTTTCAAACGTGACCCGCGCCATCATATCCGTCCTGCGCGGCACTCCGCTGATGCTCCAGCTCATCGCGGTGACCTACGGTCCGTATTATCTGTTCCAGTTTTCCGTCTCCAAAAACAAGCTTATTCCTGTCGTTATAGCTTTTGCGATAAACTACGCGGCTTATTTTGCCGAGATCTACCGCAGCGGCATAGAATCCATACCCGTCGGCCAGTATGAGGCCTCGGAGATTCTGGGCTACTCCAAGGTGCAGACCTTCTTCCGCATCATTCTGCCCCAGGTCATAAAGCGCATCATGCCAAGCGTAACAAACGAGGTCGTCACCCTTGTAAAGGACACCTCGCTGGCCTTCACCGTCTCATATGTCGAGATGTTCACCATCGGCAAGAACCTCGCAAACTCGCAGACGAGCTTTGTGCCCTTCGTCGTCGCAGGCGTATTCTACTTCCTGTTTAACGCCATCGTCGATTTCGTCATGGGCAAGGCGGAAAAATCCATGAACTATTACCGGTAAGGAGCGCTTACGATGAAGATATTGGAAATTAATCATGTTCAGAAAAGCTTCAATAACGAAACGCTCCACGTTCTCAAGGATATAAGCCTGAGCGTTTCCGAGGGTGAGGTAGTGTCGGTCATAGGTCCGTCCGGCTCAGGCAAAAGTACTCTTCTGCGCTGCGCAACGCTGCTTACCGAGATGGACAGCGGCGAGCTCATCTACTCCGGCGAATACGCGGCAAAGATCGGTCCGAACGGCAAATCCGTTTATTCCGGTAAGGCAGAGCTCAAAAAAATCCGCAGCATTTTCGGCCTCGTTTTCCAGAACTTCAACCTTTTCCCCCACTATAGTGTGCTTAAAAATCTCACCGATCCGCAGATAAGCGTGCTCGGCCGCAGTAAGGACGAGGCGCAGGAGAAGGCCATGGAGCTGCTGAGGAAAATGAACCTTGAGGAAAAGGCCGACGCCTACCCCTGCCAGCTCTCCGGCGGTCAGCAGCAGCGCGTCGCAATAGCGCGTGCACTGGCCATGGATCCGCAGATACTGTTTTTCGACGAGCCGACGAGTGCACTCGATCCCGAGCTCACGGGCGAAGTGCTCAAGGTCATAAAGAAGCTTGCCGAGGAGCACATGACAATGGTCATAGTAACGCACGAGATGGCCTTTGCCCGTGCCGTATCCGACCGTGTCATATTCATGGACGGAGGCGTCATCGTCGAGGAGGGTGATCCCGAGGAGGTATTCGGCGCACCGAAGATGGAACGCACAAAGCAGTTTCTTAAAAACTACGGTCAGTCATGAACATAAGCTACACAAAAATCGATCCGTCCGGCAATATAACGCTCATCGTCGACAGCTTTGTGCCGAGAGAAGATCAGAGCCGTATTGCCACGCTTCTCATGGTGCACGACTCCGAGGCCGAGCAGGTCGGCTTTCTTGAAGTACCCGAAGACCCCTGCTGCGCGGTGCGCCTGCAGATGATGGGCGGCGAGTTCTGCGGCAACGCGACGCTGTCGGCGGCGGCTGTCGTTATGGGACAGCTCGGCCTTGATGCGGGTGATATGCTCATCGAGGTATCCGGTGCTCCGGAGCCCGTGAAGGTAACGGGCGTAATGTCTGCCCCCGATCGCTTTGACGGCGAGGTAGGCATGCCCCTGCCGGAGTCCATATACGAGTGCAGCTTTCTTGACGGCTTTGACTGCCATACACTTCCGCTCGTTCGCTTTCCGGGCATATGCCACGCCATTGTCTCCGCCGGTACATTAACACGCGAAAAGGCGGAGGCCGTCATCGGTCCCTGGTGCAGACAGATAGGCTCCGAGGCACTTGGACTCATGTTCTTTGACAAGGATAAAAACACTCTCACGCCGCTGGTTTACGTCGAGTCCACCGGCACGGCCGTGTGGGAGGGCTCATGCGCAAGCGGTACGGCCGCCGTCGCCTCATATCTGGCGGAGCTCGACGGCGAGTACGCAAGCGTATGCCTGTTTGAGCCTCGCGGCAGGCTGAGCGCCGTGGCTGCCTGCTCCGGCTCGCAGGTGACAAGTCTGAAATTGAGCGGCAGCGCTGTAATAAGGGGTAAAAATACTGTCCTTCTGACTTGATTTTTTAACACTTTTCGCGTATCATTTTCCCGAAAGGCGGTATGTACCCGATGAGAAAGAGAATAATATGCCTGCTGCTGGTGCTGGCTGCTGCTTTGAGTCTGTGTGCCTGCGGCGGCGGCGGAAAATATAAGGTCGTAAAATCGCTGGGCTCGCAGAAGTACTCCATAGGATTTCGAAACGGCGATTCGACATACCATTACATCGACAAGGCGCTCAGGGAGCTGTCCTATGAGGGTGTTATTGACGATCTGAGCTCGCAGTGGTTCGGAAGCAGCCGCGCTGTCGATTTCCCTTCCAAAAAGGACGCGCTCGACGAGCTCGGCTATATCGAGGAGCGAACGTTCATTATCGGTGTTGACCTCGAATCCGCGCCGCTGAGCTTTTCAAAAAACGGTGAGTACGTCGGCTTTGATATTGACCTTGCAAACAAGGTCTGCGAAAAGCTCGGATGGGTGCTCAAGGTACAGCCGATACATTCAGAGGACGCGTATGTTGAATTAAACTCCGGCAACATAGACTGTGCCTGGGGCGGCGTTGCGCTCGATACCGAGTGCCCTGATTACACGATACTGGTCACATATATGTCGACCGACATAGTCCTCGCAGGTAAAGGCAGCGGCTCGGGCTCCGTTCGCGATAAGCTTTTGTACATCGGCACGACGCAGTCGGCGCTCGATACAATAAACAACAATTCCTCATTAAGTCGCAGACTCGGGCAGATAACCCGCATTAACGGCGGAGCGGCGGAGTTCTTCAGCTCTTTGGATAACGGTGACTGTGACCTCATTCTCACAAATGAGGCGGCAGTTGATTATTTCAATACACATTGACCATAAGCAAAAATTATCCCACGGTCCGGCGGACCGTGGGATAATTTTTATTCAAGATACATCGCTCTCAGGCGCGAGAGCTTACTCTGCGTAAAGCCGAGCTTTTCGGCAAGATAGCGTTCAACGCTGCCGCACTGCTCGGTACAGCTTTTTAGCATCTCCTCAAGATAGCTCTCGTGCGTGGTGTTAAGCCAGTACACAGACTGAAAGCTCATTATACGCACCTATGGCGGAGTGATGTCGGCAAACCGTTTTCCGGACGAGACCTTCGACAGCAAGCTGCACAAAAGCGTTTCGGAAAAGCGCCGCATCGCAACGCGTGCGAGGCAGCTGGTGCACGACGGCGACTCGATATCGCTCGGCAGCGGGACGACGGTGTACGCGCTCAGCAACCTTCTCGACGACATGGTCGCCGCTACGATATACACAAACTCCATGCAGGCCGCAGATTTTCTCGCTCGCTGCGCATCGCTTGACGTTCATATCTGCGGCGGAATAATCCGCAGCTCGACCGGTACCATCATCGGAAACGAGGCCTTCAACTTCTTTAACGGCATCTGCGTCGACTGCGCCTTTATAAGCTGCGACGCCATAGACGACAGCGGCGAGGTATACAGCGATAATATTGCTGTGGCCGCGGTCGAAAGCGCGGTGCTTAAAAACGCAAAGCGCAAGTATGTACTTTGCGATTCCTCCAAGCTCGGCAAGCGCTCGATAGCTCACATCATAAATCTCAGAGAGTGCGACGCGCTCATAACCGGAACAAGCGACAGCTCCGTTGCCGAAAAGCTTTCCTACTCCATAAATGTCGACTACGTCTGACCTTAATAATCAAAATAATCAAATACTCATTGCAGCCGTAAAACCGGCTGCATTTTTATTTTTGCCTATACATATTTGTAATATGTATATCAGCGAAAATCATAGCCGGAGAGCGTCAGGCAATAAACGATGCGTTAGGCAAATTAACGTAAGTTTGGACTGCCTGTTAACCACTTGCAGACACGTATCGGTATTTTCGAGCCGTTTTGACCATGCTTGTGAGCAAACTGTTACCAAATTTGCAGCAAATCACATAAGTATCTGCAAAGAGATTTCCGCTAACCATAAGCAGCAAGTTAATATCCCCGCAAAGCTATTGTAATCATATTTTTAACAAATAAAATGGTTATCAGCGAAAGCACTATTATTAAAGGAGAGAAAGCTATGGAAAACAATCGCGACTCTTTTGGCTCCAATTTCGGCTTCATCATGGCCGCCGTCGGTTCGGCTGTCGGTCTGGGCAACATTTGGGGCTTCCCGTACAAGATAAGCGCTTACGGTGGATTCGCATTTCTGCTCGTTTATCTTGCACTGGGTATCTTCGTCGGTCTCGCCGTTATGGTCGGCGAATTTGTCATCGGCCGCAAGACAGGTCTTAGCCCGATCGCAGCTTACAGAAAGCTGAGCAAAAAATTCACCTGGCTCGGCTACATGGCAGTCATCTGCCCCTTCCTGGTCCTTTGCTTCTACTTTGTCCTCGGCGGCATGGTCATGCGCTACGCGGCAGGCTACCTGACCGCCATCTTCGGCTGGGACACCTGGGGAGTATCCAACATCGCCGACTTCTTCGGCTCCTTCATCATGAACGGCGGCCAGATGATACTCTGGACGGCAATCTTCATTGTGCTTAATGTCGCCATCGTTGCAGGCGGTATCGGCGAGGGCATCGAAAAATTCTGCAAGGTCGGTATGCCCGCTCTGTTCGTGATGCTCATCATCATCATTATCTATGTTGCATGCCAGCCCGGCGCAGGTGAAGGCTACAAGTTTATCTTCGGCTGGGATCTCTCACCGCTCAAGGAAGACTGGCTGCTCGTTCTCAAGAGCGCAGCAGGTCAGATGTTCTTCTCCCTGTCCCTCGGCATGGGTGCAATGATCACCTACG
>ENA-ORNF01000017-ORNF01000017.1-human-gut-metagenome-genome-assembly--contig:-NODE-17-length-148312-cov-7.103462_pt1 | contig 148312 bp, 127 predicted proteins | sample MGYA00242110_ERZ509012 | MGnify/ENA primary metagenome ERZ509012 (study PRJEB26280, sample SAMEA2338714) | human gut metagenome | biome: human gut; feature: human-associated habitat; material: faeces... | reverse complement strand
TGACTATTATATCATAAAACAAAAAAAAGAGAGCCGAAGCTCTCTAATTTTTTTAAATTATTCAATAACCTCAGTAACTGAACCAGCACCTACAGTATGTCCACCTTCACGAATAGAGAACTTAGTTCCTTGTTCGATAGCAATTGGGTGAATTAATTCAACTGTCATTACTGTGTTGTCTCCTGGCATTACCATTTCTGTACCTGGTTCAAGAGTAATTGTACCAGTAACGTCTGTTGTACGGAAATAGAATTGAGGACGGTAGTTAGAGAAGAATGCTGTATGACGTCCACCTTCTTCTTTGCTTAGTACGTATACTTGAGCTTTGAACTTGTGATGAGGATGTACTGAACCTGGTTTAGCTAATACTTGACCACGTTGTACTTGAGTACGATCGATACCACGAAGAAGAACACCAACATTATCTCCTGCTTCAGCGAAATCAAGAAGCTTACGGAACATTTCAAGACCAGTAACTACTGAAGAAATAGTATCCTTAATACCAACGATTTCAACTGTATCGTTTAATTTAACCATACCACGCTCAACACGTCCAGTAGCAACTGTACCACGACCAGTAATTGTGAATACGTCTTCAACTGGCATTAAGAATGGCTTATCATTATCACGAACTGGTGTAGGAATATATGAATCTACAGCGTCCATTAATTCTTCAATCTTAGCAACCCACTTTGGATCTCCATTTAAAGCACCAAGAGCTGAACCACGGATGAATGGAATTTCATCACCTGGGAAGTCATACTCGTTAAGTAATTCACGAATATCCATTTCAACTAAGTCAATGAACTCTTCATCATCAACCATATCGCACTTATTTAAGAATACAACGATTTTTGGAACTCCTACTTGACGAGAAAGAAGGATGTGCTCACGAGTTTGAGGCATTGCACCATCAGTTGCAGCTACTACTAGAATAGCACCATCCATTTGTGCAGCACCAGTAATCATGTTCTTTACATAGTCGGCATGTCCTGGGCAGTCAACGTGTGCGTAATGTCTCTTCTCTGTCTCATACTCGATATGAGCGGTAGAAATTGTAATACCACGCTCTCTCTCTTCTGGAGCTTTATCAATGTTCTCGAAATCTGTAGCTGTGTTACCAGCAACTCTTGCAGCTAATACTTTAGAGATAGCAGCTGTTAAAGTTGTTTTACCATGGTCAACGTGTCCAATGGTACCGATATTACAATGTGGTTTTGTTCTTTCAAACTTAGCTTTTGCCATTTTGAATATCCTCCTTAAAATGATGCCTCTTACGGGCTGGTTTCTTTTATAAAAAACAACTCGGCTAACTCTGATTATATAAAATAATCGTTGGTTTTTCAAGCTATTTCTCACCGCATTTCCCATAAATTATGGGAAATACGGCTATTTTTTAAATATCAGACCTTATTTTGCCTTATCAGCAAGAACTTTCTCCTGTACGGACTTCGGAACCTGCTCATATTTCTCGAAGAACATAGAGTAGTTACCACGTCCCTGGGTCTTAGAACGAAGGTCTGTAGAGTATCCGAACATCTCAGCAAGCGGAACATATGCTTTTACAAGCTTTCCACCACCGATATCGTCCATACCCTCGATACGTCCACGACGGGAGTTGATATCGCCGATTACATCACCCATGTACTCTTCCGGCATGGTTACTTCAACCTTCATAATCGGCTCGAGTAATACTGGGTTTGCCTTCTGCATAGCTTCCTTGAATGCCATAGATCCGGCAATGTGGAATGCCATTTCAGAAGAATCGACCTCATGGTAAGATCCATCGTATACGTTTGCGTGTACACCGAGTACCGGGAATCCACCAAGGATACCTGCCTGAGCAGCTTCCTCGATACCTTCACCGACTGCCGGAATGTATTCCTTCGGAATTGCACCACCGACTACGGAAGACTCAAACTTGAATGTCTCTTCACCGTTCGGATCCATCGGCTCAAATTTAACTTTACAGTGTCCGTACTGTCCACGTCCACCGGACTGTTTTGCATATTTGTATTCAACGTCTACCGGTTTGGTAAATGTCTCTTTGTATGCAACCTGAGGAGCACCAACGTTTGCCTCTACCTTGAATTCGCGAAGCAGACGGTCAACGATGATTTCCAGATGCAGCTCACCCATACCAGCGATGATGGTCTGACCGGTTTCCTGATCCGTATGAGCACGGAATGTCGGATCTTCTTCTGCAAGTTTTGCAAGAGCTTCACCCATCTTACCCTGTCCAGCCTTGGTCTTCGGCTCGATAGCAAGCTCGATAACCGGCTCTGGGAATTCCATGGACTCTAAGATTACCGGATGCTGCTCGTCACAGATAGTATCACCAGTTGTTGTAAATTTAAAACCAACTGCTGCTGCGATATCTCCGGAGTAAACCTTGTCTAACTCCTGACGTTTGTTCGCATGCATCTGAAGAATACGTCCAACACGTTCCTTCTTATCTTTGGTTGCGTTCAATACGTAAGAACCTGCATTCATGGTACCAGAGTACACACGGAAGAATGCGAGTTTACCTACGAACGGGTCAGCCATAATCTTGAATGCAAGAGCAGCGAACGGTTCATCATCGGATGAATGTCTCTCTACTTCATTACCATCAAGATCGGTACCCTTGATAGCCGGAATATCGGTAGGAGCCGGCATATACTCAAGGATTGCGTCCAGCAATTTCTGAACACCCTTGTTTCTGTAAGCGGAACCACAGCAAACAGGTACTGCTGTACACTCACAGGTAGCTTTTCTCAAAGCCTTCTTCATATCTTCTACAGAAGGCTCTTCACCTTCCAGATACATCATCATTAAATCGTCGTCTAACTCACAGCACTTCTCAATCAGCTCGGAACGATATAATTCTGCCTCATCAGCCATGTCGCCGAGGTCGTCAGTTACTGTAATGTTATCGCCCTTATCATCATTATAGATGTAGGCTTTCATCTCGAACAAATCAATGATTCCCTTGAAATCATCTTCTTTACCAATTGGTAACTGAAGAATGATTGCATTTTTTCCTAAACGATTACGAATCTGATCAACAGCTCCGTAGAAGTTTGCACCCAGGATGTCCATCTTATTGATGAATGCCATTCTCGGTACGTTGTAGGTGTCAGCCTGACGCCATACGTTCTCTGACTGAGGCTCTACACCACCCTTTGCACAGAAGACACCAACGGCGCCGTCTAATACACGAAGGGAACGCTCAACCTCAACCGTGAAGTCAACGTGTCCCGGAGTATCAATAATATTGATACGATGCTCTAAAGCACCCTTCTTCGGCTTTGTAAACTCTTCCAAAGTCCAGTGGCAGGTCGTAGCGGCTGAAGTAATTGTGATACCTCTTTCCTGCTCCTGTTCCATCCAGTCCATGGTAGCAGTACCTTCATGAGTATCACCAATCTTATAATTAACACCGGTATAATAAAGAATACGCTCGGTTAATGTGGTTTTACCCGCATCGATATGAGCCATAATACCAATGTTTCTGGTTCTCTCTAATGGATATTCTCTTTCAGCCAAGGTATTTCCTCCTTAAAAAATAAAACGATATGCAAGAAAAAATTAGAAACGGTAATGAGCAAATGCTTTGTTTGCCTCTGCCATTTTGTGCATATCTTCTTTCTTCTTCACAGATGCACCAGTGTTGTTTGCTGCATCAAGAATCTCGTTCGCGAGTCTTTCTTCCATAGTCTTCTCGCCTCTGTTACGAGAGTAGGTGGTGAGCCAACGGAGTGCTAATGCCTGACGACGATCTGGTCTTACCTCGATCGGCACCTGGTATGTTGCTCCACCGATACGTCTTGCCTTTACCTCAAGAAGTGGCATGATATTGTTCATAGCCTCCTCAAATACCTCGAGTGCTGGCTTCTCAGCTTTCTCCTCTACTCTATTGAAAGCTCCGTATACAATCTTCTGAGCGACACCCTTCTTACCATCTAACATAATGTTGTTGATAAGCTTGGTAACCACTTTATTATTGTACATTGGATCTGCTAATACATCTCTTTTCTGAGTATGTCCTTTACGTGGCACGGTTCTTCCCTCCTTAATCATAATTTACTATACAGGTGTAACCTGTTTACAGGCACTGCCTGCATTGCCCGGTCTTTCTTTCCGACCGGCGGACTTCATTTCGATTAATTCAACGGTACTCACAATGTGTAATTAGTGTTCGTGCGGAAATCTATCAATTGTGATAATAATCCCAACACCAAACCTTTGTGATACTATTGGTTTGCTAAAATTACTTATTTAGCTGGTTTCGGTCTCTTAGCGCCGTACTTGGAACGAGCCTGCTTTCTGTTAGCAACTCCTGCAGTATCAAGCGTACCACGGATGATGTGGTATCTGGTACCTGGTAAGTCCTTAACACGACCACCACGAATCAGAACAACGCTGTGCTCCTGTAAGTTATGTCCCTCTCCTGGAATATAGCTTGTTACTTCGATTCCGTTGGAAAGACGAACTCTGGCGATCTTTCTAAGAGCTGAGTTAGGTTTCTTAGGAGTAGCTGTCTTAACAGCTGTACATACACCACGCTTCTGTGGAGAAGACGTATTGGTAGGTCTCTTCTGTAAAGAGTTGTAACCCTTCTGAAGAGCTGGTGCTGTAGACTTCTTAACAGATGTCTGACGTCCTTTTCTTACTAACTGGTTAAATGTTGGCATTATTTTCACCTCCTGCTGATTTTATGAGCCATACATATAAGCGCACTGATAGTGCTAGTTCTATGCACGCTAAATTATTATATAAGCGAAACCCGCGCTTGTCAAGCGGTTTTTCCCATATTTTACGGGGATTTTGCAGGATTTTTGCGGAAATAATCCGCTTTACATCTACCGGACATTATAATAGAATATACTTATCAAAAAACAAAGGAGATAAGAATATGGGATTTTTTGACAATCTTGGAAAAAATATTCAAGAAAAAGGAAAAGCCGTTGCAAAAGCAACAAAGGATATGACCGAAGTCATGTCTTTAAAATCTCAGATCAGCTCTGAGAAAAGCAATATCCAGACAAACTATCAGAAGCTCGGCGAAATCGCCTACACAAATAACTGGGACGTAGCAGAAGACGTTTACGGTCCGCTCTTTGAAGCCATCAAGGCTTCCAAAGATAAGATTGCAAGTCTTGAGAACGACATCCAGCGCATCGAGGGAAGCAGCTACTGCGCCAACTGTGGAGCCAAACTGCCGACCGGCGCTAACGCTTGTCCACAGTGCGGCACCTTCGTAGCAGGCAGGGGTCCGGCCGCTCCGCAGGAAGCCTGCGTAGCAGAAGATGCTCCGGCAGAAGAAGCTGTCGTAACAGAGACTCCGGCAGCAGAAGCTGTCGCAACAGAGGAAGCTCCGGCAACAGAGACTCCGGCAGAAGAAGCTGCCGCACCGACGGAGGAAAACAGCAATGAAAACTAAACTTGGTGTTTCCGCAGGACTGATTGCAGCTGCAATGTATTTCACCGGTATCTTTTCCGGCTATATTCCGTTGTTGTTAATCGCAGGCTACGTCCTGTTGGCGGAGGAGAACGAGTGGTTAAGAAAATCTGCGGTGAAAGCCGTAGTAACTCTTTTGTGTTTCAATGTCTTAACCTACGCAATCGGACTGATTCCAGACGCATTTGACATTATTACTTCCTTTATTAATATTTTCGGTGCTTATTTCAACTTTAGTCTTATTGACAGCATCGTTTCCTTTATCAATAATGTCATCTACTTTATCCGGGGAATCGTGTTCTTAGTACTTGGTATCAAGGCATTACATATGGGTGATTTACCACTTGCCAAAGTGGACTCCCTTGTAAGTGAGCACACAAAAAAAGAGTAATTACCTATTATAAACGTATGCCACAAAACAGCGCGCAGAAAAACCGTCAGACGTTTTTTTGCGCGCTTTCTTATATCTTTCACTAATCTTTTTTACAGCTTCATCGCAAGCGACATGATACAGCCGCCTGCTGCCCCCGCCACTTTTAGTTCTAGCAATCTTTCCGGCGTAATGCCGCCGATGGCATACACCGGAATCGAAACATTCTCACAGACCTCTTTTAAAAACGAAAGTCCTCTTCCGGGAAGCCCCCGCTTACAGTCCGTTTCATAAATATGTCCCGCCGTCAGATAGGTAGCTCCGGCTGCCGCTGCAAACCTCGCCTCTTCGACCGAATGAACGGAAACCCCAATACGCTCAAATCCTGTCAGCCTTTCTTTTTGCGCAAGCAGTACCGGAAGCGGCAGATGTATTGCCGTACAGCCCAGACGTATTGCTGCGTCTGTAAATGTATGCAGTATACACGTTTTTTTATAACGCCCGCAGATTTTCAACACAGATTCTGCCAACGCCTCATACGCTGTCTCATCCAAATCTTTTTCCCGCAAAATAATGGCTTCAATGTCGCTTTTCGCCAGCCGCTCTATCTGCTCTAAAAAATCCCGCTCACAAAGTTTGCGGTTTGTCACTGCAAGCAACCCGCTATACATAGATATACTCATTCAGCACCGGCTGAAGCCCCTGTTTTTTGATGGCATGGTAAATCTCATCAAGACTCCGGTTGTCTGCAATCTCAAACTGTTCATCACCGCTTGCCGTCTCCTGTTCCTGCCCGGTATATTTTTCCTCATGGTCACCGATTCCCGTGCTGACCCCTGCCGAGATTTTGGTGGCAGCCACATTGATAATTCCATCCCGAAACCGTGCCACTTCCCGCGAGGAAACCGTGATACCCGCAAATGGCAGGAAAATGCGGTATGCACAGAGAATCTGGAACAGCTCCGTTTCATGCACATCCTTTGGATTAATTTTGTCGTTGTTTACAATCGGCCGCAGTCTCGGACAGGATAACGACATTTCCGCATGTGGATATTTCCGCTGTAAATAATAGACATGAAGTGCCGTGGCAAGTGCATCCTTCCTGAAATCAGCAAGCCCCAGCAGCGCTGAAAATCCGACACCGCGCATGCCGCCCATCAGTGCGCGCTCCTGTGCCTCAAAACGGTACGGCCACACACGTTTATGCCCCATCAGATGCAGCGTCTCATATTTGTCCGAATCATAGGTTTCCTGAAATACCGTAATATAGTCGGCGCCACATTCATGGAGATAACGGTATTCCCCCGTATTGACCGGATAGATTTCAAGTCCCACATTCCGGAAATATTTTCTTGCCACCTTACAGGCTTCGCCGATATAGTGAATATCGCTCATACTGCGGCTTTCGCCTGTCAGCATCAGTACTTCCTCCATCCCGGAATCGGCAATAATTTTCATTTCATGCTCAATTTCTTCCGGTGTCAGTTTCTTTCTATGAATGTCGTTATAGCAATTAAATCCGCAATAGATGCAGTAGTTCTCACAGTAATTTGCAATATAAAGCGGCGTAAAAAGGTACACGCAGTCCCCAAAATGGTTTCTTTTTTCTCTTCTTGCCCGCTCCGCCATCTGCTCTAAGTATGGTCTTGCCGCCGGAGAAAGAAGCGCCTTGAAATCCTCTATCGTACAGACTTCATCCGCAAGTGCCCGCTCTACATCCGCCGCAGTGTAGGACGTTTCCTCATAATTTTTTACATGTGTCATGACCTTTTCCATGACGTCAGACTGAATCTGTTCCATGCCGGGCATATAAGCCATATGGTCCGTCCGCGATGACGGGTCTGTCTCCAGCCGTCTTTTCTTTTCCTGTGCCGCCTCACTCAGATTGCTGCGGTTGATAATATATTCTTCGTTTGCCATCTCTGCTCTCCCGCCCATTAATCATGTAAAAATCCGGTCAGCGGGTCAGAAGCGCTTGCTCCACCGTCTAGCACTCTTCCAAGTCCGGCAAGGTATGCTGCACGTCCCGCAAGTATCGCATTTTTGAACGCTCCCGCCATCGCCGGGATGTCACCTGCCGTTGCAATGGCAGTGTTTGCCATAATTGCCGCAGCTCCCATCTCCATCGCCTCACATGCCTGTGACGGGCGCCCGATTCCGGCATCTACAATAACCGGAAGGTCGATTTCATCAATCAGAATCCGAAGGAACTCTTTTGTTGCAAGCCCTTTATTAGAGCCTATCGGTGACGCCAACGGCATCACGCATGCCGCACCGGCGTTGACTAAGTCTCTTGCGACATTTAAATCCGGGTACATATACGGCATTACGACAAAGCCTTCCTTTGCAAGGATTTCTGTTGCCCGGATGGTCTCATAGTTATCCGGAAGCAGATATTTTGAATCGTGCATAATCTCGACTTTCACAAAATCCCCGCATCCCATTTCCCTTGCCATTCTTGCAATCCGGACAGCCTCATCGGCATTTCTTGCGCCGGATGTGTTCGGAAGGAGCGTTACGCCCTCCGGGATATAGTCGAGAATATTTTCTTCTTTTTTGGTGTTCGCCCGGCGTAACGCCAGCGTAATGATTTCTGCACCGGCGTCACACACAGCCGCCTGAATCAGATTCATATTGTATTTTCCGGAACCGAGAATAAATCTCGAGTGAAACGTGTGGTTTCCAAGTTTCCATTCATCCTGCTTTATCATATATTCCTCATTTCTGCGCACATTCCCTGCGCAACATATTTTTTTGTTATGCTTCCCCGTCTGTCCCAAGCCCTAAGATACAGCGGAGCGCCATATTTGCCTCATGGGCGGCGCAGATTGTCACTCTCGGCGCCATCAGACCGTTTCCGGGCGCTGCGGCACTCACACCGTCTCCGCACAGATAAAAATGGTCTGTAATTGCTCTTGTGCGAATTGCATTGGATGTTCCATACCCTGCCATCCCCGAACCGCAGATAAGATATTTCTCCGGGTACTCTGTCAATATTACATCCGTAAGTAATGCTTTTGCATCCGGTTTGTCAAATGCCTCACAGATAATCTCATCCTCTGCAAATAAGCCGGCACAGTTAGACTCATCTATCTTTACCGTGTCAACCCGCACTTCAATGTAGGGATTAATCTGGGACAACAAGTCCCTCATTGCTTCCGTCTTATACATTCCAAGATGGCGGATAAAATACTGCTGCCGGTTCAAGTTGCTCGGCTCCACGATATCAAAATCGATCAGATGCAAGCGTCCCACTCCGGTTCTTGCCAGCATGACCGCAATGTTGGAACCAAGCCCGCCGAGTCCTGCTATCGCAACGCCCGCCTGTCTGACTTTTTCATGCACATGCGGGGTATGCCTTGCGCACATCATGCTCAAAAGCTCCTCCTCCGGCGGGAATACGCCTTTGGGAATACAGTGTACCGTCATTCCTTCCGAAATCGGCAGATTCTCCTGCGTCTGAAATCCCTCCACAATCCATATAACGGTCTGATTTTCCGGGACCTGATACTCCTCTTTCAGTTCCTCAAGGCATGCTGCCTTTGTCTCATAATTCTTTCCGTTTAAACAGATTGTCATTTCAGCCCCCTCCTACAAACCGGACAACTTCCACTGCATCCCCATCTTTCAGGGTGACCTCATCCCAGTCTTTTCTGGAAATGATGGTTCCGTTACATTCCACCGCTATCATCTTATCCGGGTAACCGTGTGCCGATAAAAACTCAGAAACGCTCATTCCATCTGCGTCCTGCAATGCCTCGCCATTTACCTTTATCATAGTCCCTGCTCCTTTCATAAAATGTACAGCGCCCAAACGGTATGCGAAGCATTCACTTCTTCTCCGCGAGGTACGCAAAAAAGCCGCACGAAAGAATACACCCGCGGTGGTGTACCCCTTCGTGCAGCTTTTGCACTCTTTAGCCACTATAACCCAGAAATCAGTTTCTGTCAATCTCCGGAAAAAATTTTATCTGTTTTGTTCCCCTGCAATCATAGAAACCCCTGTAAAAATATGCTATCATTAAAAAAACAGGGAGGGTTGTTATGAACAGGACTGAAATTTCTTCAATATTACATTGGAAAATTTGCCTCTGCTTATTCTGACTACGACTTGTCTCCAATTCGCTCCATGTGGAGTCTGTTTGACTTAGCTCCGTTAGACAATGATGTGGATGAAAAACAGGAAAATTTAGATATGCTGGTGGAACATTTAACTGCCATCAAAGAAGATTCGCTCGCCGAGAAACTTATCGCCTTTAACGAACGGATCAGAAACCGTATAAAAGCCATCCACAGCCAGCTCCCGCAATGCGTGATTCAGGGAGATCTTAATTTTTCAAATTTGCTGGTTGCAGATGGTCATTTTAAAGGACTGATTGATTTTAATATGGCAGGCACCGAGGTAAACGTAAACCATTTCTGCTGTGAAACGAATAGTTGTATCAATGAAGATGACTTTTCCTCCAAGGATGCCTTAGAGATTTACAACAACTGGATACAGGAGCAAAACCGCGAGCTTCAACTGATTCTAAGCGAGTATTCCCTAAACGAATCCGAAGCTGCTGTTCTCGAGGATTATCGAAGCATCTGTCTGATTTCCCAATATCCAAATGTTATGTCATACTTAGACCTTCTAAACACACACCGGGAAAAAGTTCTTCAATTTCTGCGGCTCATTTTACAAAGGTAGTCTCTTACTTCTTTGCTGCAAACACAACCGTCTCGTATCTGCCGATTGTTCCGTCATAATTGCCGGCTAACACCTGATAATCTGCGGATGAAAGTGCAAACGGTACCGCCTTTTCCCCAAAGTTTTGAACAAAGACATAGCGGTACTCTTCGTTCTCTCTGGTGGTAACGTCCAATCCTTCCGCTATGTTCTCTGAGCGAAGCTCGATTCCAAGGTCTGCTGCCAGTTTTTTGCAGAAATCATCGTAAAAGCGCTGTTCAAAGTCTGCGCAGATATAGTAGGCAGTTCCTGCTCCAAATGTATTTTGGGTAAGTGCCGGATAGCCCTCATAAAAATCTGCGCCGTACTGTAACAGGGCTTTTGCAGTGTCTGCTTTCACCAAATCGCAGAAATTCGTACAGCGATAATCTGCCCCTGGCAGAAATTCTTCTGCGGTCTTAACGCCCCTATTTTCGTCTCCGTCGTAAAGTGCATCTAACTCTGTGCTTCTGAGACCGAACACATCCATGAGTGCGTGCGGAGTTCCGCCGAGGTGGCACAAATCGGTGTCGTTTACGATGCCTGACCAGTAAGTCATGACAAACGTTCCGCCGGCTGTCACATAGTTACGGATTTTTTCTTCAATGTTCGCGCGGAACATATAAAGCATCGGTGCAAAAATCATGTCGTAGCCGTCAAGCGTATCTTCCATGTCAAGAATGTCAACGTCAAGTCCAAGCTTGCGCAGTGCACCGTATATTTTTTTCACGGTATCCATGTAGTGAAGCCCTTTGTTCCGCGGTCCGAAGGCATCTTCCATCGCCCATCTGCTCTCGCAGTCATGAAGGATGGCAACCCGTGCCCTTGTCGTGCTTCCTGCCACCTGTGCAAGGGAAATCAAATCTTCTCCTACCTGTGTCACTTCCTTAAAAACACGGGTGTCCATTCCGCCGTAATGGTCAATGACTGCTCCGTGGAACTTCTCGGTTGCCCCGCGGCTCTGGCGAATCTGGAAATACTGCACGCTGTCGGAACCGTGTGCAACTGCCTGAAGAGACGCTGCATTCAACACGCCCGGACGCTTTAACTTGCTGACGCTCTGCCAGTTCGTATAAGTCGGGCTGGACTCCATCAGTAAAAATGGTTTTTTGAACAGACTCCGCATAAAATCGTGCTGTAATGCGGTATCCAATGCCGTTTTTTCGACTGCTTCCTTATGCCAGGTCGGATAATTGTCCCAGGAGACAATATCAATTAACGGTTTGAATTTATGGTAGTTAAGCCCCTGGAAATCGTACATCATATTGATGGTGACCGGAAGCGCGGAACCGCCATCCCGGATTGCCTGCTTTTCCACTGCAACAAAATCTGCGGTCTGGTCGGTGACAAAGCGTTTCCAGTCCAGATTTAAGCCGTGCACCCCTGTCTCACCCTTCGGTGACGGACTCTCTATCTGTTCAAAATTCTGGTAGGTATGGCTCCAGAATACGGTATCCCATGCCTCATTGAGCGCGTCAATCGTCTTATATTTGTCTTTTAACCATCCCTGGAATGCCTTCTGGCACAACGGACAGTGGCACTCTCCGCCAAGCTCATTGGAAATATGCCATAAAATGACTGCCGGGTGCTTTCCAAACCGTTCTGAGAGCAGACGGTCAATCTTACTTACTTTTTCCCTATATACCGGCGAGGTGTAGCAATGATTGTGTCTTGCACCAAACAGATTTTTACTCCGGTCTGCATTCACGCGCAGCACCTCCGGGTAACGGTCTGACAGCCACTTCGGCCTTGCTGCGGACGGTGTGGACAAAATTACCGATATTCCGTTTGCATAAAGGTTGTTGATAATCTCCTCGAGCCAGTCGAGCTCATACTCGCCCTCCCGCGGCTCAAGCGTCGACCATGCGAACACGCCGAGTGTTACCTCATTGATGTGCGCTGCTTTCATGTATTCAATATCTTTTTTCAAAATCTCCGGTGAACTAAGCCACTGCTCCGGGTTGTAATCCCCGCCGTAAATAAAACCTGCCTGATTCATAACTCCTGTCTCACTTTTCCATGTTTTTTTATGCTGATGTTTATCGGAACTGCTCTTCTATGCGAACCTGTGACAGCTTGCATGCAACGCCGTCCACAAATTCCGGTTTCTTTTCCAAAAATACTGCATCCCCTTCGCCGAGCGGGAATATTTCTACCGTAAGCTTCTTTGGGAACTCAAAGTAGCCAAGGCTTATCGGCACTTCCTGTCCGGTGTAAAAATAATCGTTAATTTTCTCTCCATCTAAGAATACTTCCATGCGGTTTCCCTGATAGGTAAAGTATAATAAAACATCCCGTCCCGTCTGGCGCGCCTCTTTTTTGAGAGAATCCGGATAGTTTACCGTTATCTCGTAAACAGAACTTTCCGGTGTTTCCTTCACCACCTGTACGTCTGCCGTAGTCTCCGCTGTCTCAATCACTCTCTCGTAAACCGTGAATCTTCCGGATTTTCCACATTCTTTGAAATTCTCGATTCCGTTTTCCACAGCCGGATAAACAGCGATTTTCGTATCGTTTCCGCCGGTAACTTTGATTTTGTCATCTTCTGCCCAGACGTAATTTCCAGAGAGCACAAGGTAATCCTGATCAAGTGTCACCTTCCATGCGTTTAACGCTTCCTCTCGGCTTAAGTGCAGGATATCCACACGCTTTTCGTCTTTCCAGGTAAACTGTGGTTCCTGGCATCCATAGAACACGAAGGTGTCATCTTCTTTTGTATGCAGAATACAAAGTGGTGTCGCAAGCGCTGTTTTTAGTGTTGCATCCTTTAACTTCATATTGTATGGGAAAAATCCGTACATTCCTTCTTTGAGGTCAAACGCCGGAAATACGATTTTTTCACGATTCGGATTCTTATTTTCCTCATCAAATGCGCCAAGCCAGCCCTCAAGCTGCACGCCCGGATGGTCTTCCATCTTCATGCGTCTCTGATAATTATTGAAAAAGACGTATCCGTGTGTCTCATCGTGTCTGCACGTCGTGCGCAGTGTGTGCATATCGCCCGGTGTAATTCTGACCGCCGGAACCTCTGCCTTTAACGCTGCCATATCTTCGCCAAAATCCTGTAAAAAGTACGCCAGTAATTTGATTTCCTTATAGCTGTCTGCAACGGTTCCGTACTGACGGATGGGTGCATTAAAGTCGTAATTAATCTCCGGAAGGTCGTTTAAATATCCGGTTGCACGGCTCTCCTGCAAGGTGGAAAGCTTGCCCTTCGGGTTGCTTCCGCCGTGGTACATATAATATCCAAGCAGTGCCGCACCGCTTCCCATCTTCACAGTTGACATTGCGCCGACATCTCTTCCCTCTGCAACCGGGCGTCTGTGCATCGTCACCTGAAGTCCGCCGCCAAGCTCTGCTGTTAAGAACGGAAACTCTTCCTCATTGTAGGTATTGACGTCCTCTATATGGTGGTCGCACGCAATCAGGGAATCATTTCTGGTATGACTGAATACAAAATTCGTATTTGGCTCAATCTCACAGGTTCTCTGGTCCCACGGCGCCTCGCAGTAACCGCCCATCACTGGAAGCAAATCTCCGATGCAGGCGCCGCCCCAGCCCGTTGCCGTGTATAACGGAACGCGAAAACCGATTTCTTTTGCAAGGGCTGTGAGTGCACGCATATGTGCTTCCCCTTCCGGTCCGCGGAGTCCGCCGACGTGTCCGTATTCGTTCTCAATCTGTACGCCGATGACCGGGCCGCCATCCTCTGCCATAGAGCCTTTGACCTGCTCATAGACCTTTGTCCAGAATCTTCTCACATAGCCCATGTATTCTTCGTCGTTGCTCCGGAGCAAAAGTCCCTCTTTTTCTCTCTTTACAAGCCAGTCCGGGAACCCACCGTTACGCACCTCGCCGTGTACGAATGGTCCAAGGCGCATAAATACGGACAGTCCGACCTTCTGACAGAGCTTTACGAAGGTTCCGACATCCCGGCATCCCTCGAAATCAAAAACGCCCTCTTCTTCCTCATGGTGAATCCAGATGACATACATGGATACAATTGAGACGCCTCCCGCCTTTATTTTGCGCAAGGACTCTTCCCAGAGTTCTTTTTTGTATCTGCTGTAGTGCATCTCTCCCATGACCGGGAACCACGGTTTTTTATCTTTCATCAGATAATTCTGATTGTATTCATACGTTGCTTCGGACATCTACTTTTCCTCCGTTTCTGTCCTTGACAGACAAAATCTTCGCATCATTCCGTAAACCGGAGGAGATGAAATGCGGATTCCCACCGTAATATCCTGTGGTTTGCAGAACACATCCTTTATCTCATACAGTGACCACTCGTGCTCGGTCGGATGAATCGTTGTCTCCTTCGTTCCCTCTTCGCTCTCCAAAAACAGTCTTATGTCTACGTTTGTGGTATCTGTTCCACAAAATTCCACGGAAAGCTGATAAAATCCCTCTTTCGCAAGATGCACCTTCTGGCTGACAGAGAAAGTAAAATTCTTCGGCGATTCGACGCGAAGTCCATTGACCGGAGGTGCCGGGAATGGGTCGATAAATTCCGGCATAAGCTGTACCGTCACCTGTTCTTCGGACTTCTTCACTTCCCACTGCGTCAGACCGTCGTCCCAGTTTGCATCGGCAAGAAGATTCTCTGCTACCGGCAGTTCTTTCACAACCTCTATCGTGCAGTGTGCCGGGAAGGAAACTCCTTCTATCTCGCCTTCGATGGCAAATGTTCCAAGCTCCTGACCATCCGGAACATTTTTCCAGCTCACCGGCTTCTTTTCGATGGTTCCGTCGTAATAAAGAACGGAAAGTTTTTCCGGTAGTGCCGGTTTATCGTTAAGTACCATACGGATAAGCTCCGGCTCATATATTTTTGCCGGTTCCTTACCGCGGTAATTTTCTCTGGTAAATTCAAATGCGTGGATTCCTTCCATGACCTTGCCCGTCGTATCAAGCAGTCCCATGTTTTCGGACCAGCCGCCCTCTCCCTCTTTCGGGATGCAGATTGGCTCCCAGTAGTAGATGCCGCGTCCCATTTCATCCGGAAGTGATGCAACAATGTTGGCAACCAAATCGAGCACCTTGCGCTGTCCCTCCGGTGTCGCCGGAACACCTGCGATTTTTTCCTGCTTCTCATCGATAAAGCCCTGTGCGCTCTTGCGCCATGCGTGGGCTGTCTCTACAATCATAATTGGTTTGTGGTAATCCGCCAAAAGCTTTGTCAGCGTCTCTTTCAGGTCGCTGAAAGTTCCATGCCAGAACGGATAATAAGACAGTCCAATCAAATCAAAATCGTCAAGTCCCGCTTCGAAGGATTTTTCAAACCATTCTTTCAGGTAAAAATATCTGCCGCCCTGGTCAAGGTGAATCATCACCTGCATCTCATCTGCATCTGCGACAGCTCTCGCGCCCTTGATTCCGGCATTTACGAGCTGTACCATCTGCTTATAGTCCGGAAGCTCCCCATCTGGAAACAAAAGTCCGCTCCGGATTTCATTTCCAATCTGGACAACATCCGGCAGCACACCCTCTGCTTTTAACCCCGAAAGGGTTTCCTTTGTAAAAGTAAATACCGCCTCTTTTAATTTCTCAAAGCTTAAATCCTTCCACGCAAGCGGTTTGTTCTGCTGTCCCGGGTCCGCCCAGAAATCCGAATAATGAAAATCGAGCATGAAACTCATGCCGTGCGCCTTAATCCGCTTTGCCATTGCAAGCGTATGCGCATAATCGCAGTAGCCGTTTGCCTCTTTTACATTCTCTGGATTGTTCCACAGACGCAGTCTCACGGAGTTCACACCGTATTCTTTTATCAAATCAAATGCGTCTTTTACCGTCCCGTCAAAGTCTTTTATCTCTGCACCGGATGCTTCTAATTCCGGCAGCCCCGATATATCCATTCCCTTTTGAAATTCCATGTGTTTTCTCCCTTTGCCCTAATTGGTCGATTTGCGAAATACCATCTCGTAGTCAACCATCGTTTTTGATTCATAGCTTTTTCCAGCTAAATGCTGTAATAACTGTTTTCCAACTACATTCCCCATCTGTGCCGCAGCAACATTGACGGCTGTGACCGCCGGAGAATAACAGTCTAGGTTCGGACTGTTATATAAGGAAGCGATTGCAATATCCTTTGGAATCTGGTAGCCTTCCGCCTGAAGCTTCGACATAATCATCGTGCACATCTCATCGTCTCCGCAGATAATACATTCCACTTTATTTGCAATGATATTTCCGATGATGGAATCGAGAAATTCCATTTTGACCGAACCGTTATAAAATATCTGATTTTTCTCTGAAATTCCGTTTTTGTATAACGCTTTACAGAAGCCGTCGTGACGCTTCTTATCAACGCTGATTGTCATATCTTTCACAAGCAGTGCAAACTTACGGAAGCCTTTTCCGATTAAAAGAGATGTCATCTTCTCGGCAGCTCCCTCGTTATCCGTGTCTACCTGAATCACCTCATCGTATTTGCAGCTTCCGGTGATTGCTGTCGGGAAATGAATGCCGGTCAGATATTGGAGTGCTTTGTCATCCTCAAGGCTTCGCGTCAGGATAACTCCGTCCACCCGGTTATTCTCGACTAACGACTGCAATTCCGAAATGTCATATGCCTTTGCCGTTGTAATTAAGACATTATAGCCAAACGAAGATGCCGCTTCACAGATTCCGAGAAGACAGTTCTGGAAATAGGCACCACCACCATAATAGACATCCGCAGGCAAAACCACACCGATATTGTGTGTCACCGGACGTTCTTTGTTTTGTCCTGCGCTTTCCATCTGGTTGCGACTCACAAAATCTGTGATTCTTTTTCTTGTCTCTTCTCCGATTCTGCCCTTTCCTGACAATGCCCTGGAAACGGTGCTCTTTGATACTCCTAATTCGCTTGCAATCTCGTCTAATGTCATTACGGCTCCTAATCTCTGATAACATCCTGCGTTGTTTTTAATAACCAGGTGGTGACTCGCAGTATTCTGCGAATCATCAACTCATTATTAAAATTTTCTCTATAGAGTAAACAGAGGACGCCGCACCAAAGTGAATTTCTTCTCTGTTTTTTTCGTGCGGCCGTCCTCTGTTTTACTTAGTTCGCCTGTTTGCTTGCTGCATATTCAGCTCCCTGGCGGTTCATCTCATCGATGATATCCTGGATACCAGCGCTGTCTAATGCTGTCTTCATTGCGTCAATTGTTGCATCTACATCGTCTACCAGACCATTGATTAATGGGTTGTAGTAGTTATCGATTGCTGCTTCCACTGCTGCAAACTGTGTGCTTACGTTCGTGGAGTCAAAGTTAAATCCATCATAAACGTGATCCGGTTTGATGTTTGCTTCAAATTTTGCTGTTAATTCATCGTAAGTATCATCTAATACAGTTCTGTCCTCGATGTACTCACTTCTCTGGATTGTGCAGTTATTCCATCCCCAGTTACAGTTGCTGGATACACCGTATCCGCTCTCATCGATTACTTTGTACTGGTCATCGCCAACTGCTTCCCAATGCTTTCCTTCGATACCTAACATTGCAAGGTCATATACATCCGGGTTGGTATAGAACTCGTTCAATACCATCATAGCTCTTTCTTTGTTCTTGCTGTTTGCGTTGATTGCTACACCGTTGTTGATGTAAGAGTTTACTTTCTTAGGCTGTGAAGCAACCGGGTCGATAATGGTTACATTCCAGTCCGGATGTTCTTCGTTTGCCTGTTTTGCATAAGTCATGCAGCTTCCAAGGTTCCAGATCATGCCGGCTGTTCTTCCGGTTAAAAGACCTGTCTGTCTCTCATCACTGGAGTTTAATACGTCGCTGGACCATGCTCCTGCGTCTGCAAGTTCTTTCATCTGTACGCAGTAGTCACGGAATCCATCCCAGTCACAGATATAGTTGAAGCTTAAGTCTGTCGGATCCTGTGCATTGTAAAGGATTAACTCTCCACCCTTTGGAGCACCACCGGTTGTGGAATATCCGGCTGTCTGGAAGTACTGATACCAAGGACCACCCTGGCTTGCATACATACCGTCTGCTGCACAAGCCTTGTAGAAGGCCATTAACTCATCCCAGGATGAGATGTCGTCAAAACCATATTTCTCTAATAAATCGCCGCGGACAGCCATAACATCCTGACCAAACTCGTTTGCATAGTTCGGAACCATGTAAATCTGTCCGTCAATCTTTGCCTGCTCCCAGGCCATCTCCGGTACAACTTCCCAGATGCCCGGTGCATAAGTCTTAATGAAGTCCTCAGACAGTGCTGCGAAACCACCTAATGCAACAGTCTGCTCATAATGGCACCAGCTTGAAGCGGTAAAGATTAAGTCAAAATCTTCCTGTGAAGAGAAGAGCAGAGAATATTTTGTATCATGCTCGCCCCAGGATAAGAACTCAACGTTCAAAGAGCAGTTTAACTTGTCTTCCAGGATTTTGTTGATTTCTCCATAAACTTCATCAAAATCCGGTGTTCTGTCACCAATGAGATACATGGTGAGGTCAACGTGTTCTGAGGTATCCACTGCAAGGTCGCTGCTGCCGGAAGCATCACTTCCACTTTCGGTAGATGTTGCAGCATCATTTCCTGTGGAACCGCTGTCGTTGCTGCTGCCGGAGTTTCCTGATGTGTTACCGGAACCACATCCAGCAAGCATTCCTACTGTCATTGCAGTCGTCAGTAAAACTGACAAAAGTTTTTTTGTTCTCTTTTTCATAAAGAGCCTCCTTTAATAAATATATAGTTAATAATTACCTTAACCCTTAACTGCTCCAATCGTGATACCCTGAACGAAATACTTCTGAACCAGCGGGTATGCCAGTACGATTGGCCCTGTTACTACTATTGTAAGTGCCATCTTTAACGACTGTGTCGGCAATGAGATTGCACTTACCGCAGCACTTCCGGCTGCATTGTTTGCAAGTAATTTCTTATATGCTTCAATATCATTTACCTGCTGATATAAGAAATACTGTAACGGATATTTGTTGGTATCCTTGATGTATAACATTGCGTTGTACCAGTCGTTCCAGTAGGCAAGTGCGATGAAAAGACCTACCGTTGCAAGTGCCGGTTTAATAAGCGGCAGTACAATCTGGAATAAGGTACGGAGCTCTCCGCATCCGTCAATCTTTGCTGCTTCAATCAGTGAATCCGGGATTCCCATAATGTAACTCTTCATAATTAAAAGGTTGTATACACTAAAGAGTAACGGAAGAAGCAATGCTAAGTAGCTGTCTCTTAATTTTAATGTCTGTGTCATTAAGACATAGTACGGAACCAGACCGCCGGAAAACAGGGTTGTAAAGTAAAAGAAAAAGGAAAACTTGTTTCTCCACTCGAAATCCTTTCTTGACAGTACATAAGCTGTCATGGTCTGGAGCAGAAGTCCTGCTGCCGTTCCGACGATAGTAAGTCCGATTGTTGTTCCATATGCTCTGAATACGACTAACGGGTCTTTAAAAACCGTTTTATATGCTTCTAAGCTGAAATCCTGCGGCAACAGGCTGAATCCGTTCTGAGTGATTGCACTCTCGGAAGAAAAGGAACCCGAGATAATCATGATAAACGGCACCAGACAGATAAGAGCAATCAGTCCGCAGAAGGTGTACGCTATGATATTCAGTGCGATTACATCTTTTCCTGTTTTGATTTTGTTGATATTCTTGGAAGATGCCACTTTTTATCCCTCCCTTAAAATAAGGTGTAGTCTTTATCATAGAGACCAACCAGCTTGTTTACGATTACGATTGTAATGAAGCAGAGTACCGACTGGTATAAACCGATGGCTGATGACATACCAAAGTCATTGCTGCTGATTAATGCACGGAATGTTAAGGTATCAATTACGTCCGTATAGTTGTAAAGTAATCCGTTTGAGCCAACCAGGTTGTAGAACATATCAAAGTTTCCTTTGAAGATACCGCCGACGGATAATAACAGTAAAATAATGGTGGTCGGCATAATCATTGGAATCGTTACCTGGAAGATTCTCTGGAACACGTTTGCTCCGTCAATTCTTGCCGCTTCATAAATGGAAGTATCAATACCCATGATTGCGGCTAAGTACATTACCGAGCCATATCCGATACCCTTCCATACATTGAAGAATAAAAGGATGAACGGCCATACCTGCGGCGTTGTGTAGAACTTAATCGGCTGTCCACCGAATGCTTCGATGATGCGGTTTAAGAATCCGTAATCGGAGCTGAAAATGTTGAATGCCATAACTCCTACGATAACCCAGGAAATAAAATAAGGTAAGAACATTAACGACTGTGTAATTTTCCGATAATGTTTATTTCTTATCTCTGTTAAAAGAATTGCTACCGCAATCTGCATAATCGTGTTTACCGCAATAAACAAAAGGTTATACAACACGGTGTTTCTTGTAACCAGTCCTGCCTGCCCGGATTTGAAGAAGAATTTGAAATTCTCGATTCCGTTCCACGGGCTTCCCCAGATACCACCGGCGTAATTGTACTTTTTAAATGCCATTACGATTCCAGTCATCGGGTAATAAGCAAACACCAGTGTATAAATAACTGCCGGTGCGAGCATCAATAAAAATACTCGATATTTGTAAAGTTTTTTACAAAAGCCCCTCCATCCACTCTTTTTCATTTTCACGTTCCCTTTCCTCTTTGCGCAACTTTTTATTGCTCAAGCCTTTGTTTTTGTTTCTGATATCATTATACTTTTTCGTCATATTGTTGGCAATCCACATAATATATAATATATTTACTGTAATAATGTACAATTTTTATATTTTTAACGCAAAGTGCGCAACATTATTTGCAATAATGTTGCGCACTTACAGTTGCTCAATCTTTCAGTTTATTTAAAGTACAAGGTGTGCTACGCTGCACGCCGGAAGTTCTACAGAAAGCTTTCCATCCCGTATTTCTGCCTGGGTCAATGATACTTCTTTTACCGCATCCGGAGCCTCAAAGGTATTCTTGTCCGTCATCTTTCCGGCAAGCAGTTCTCCCTTCACCTCTCCTAATGCTCTTCCGTAAAGCTCACACTCTACCGTGCAGGCTTCGGTTGCAGAAAGATTTGCCAATGTGATGTGGATATTTCCATTCTCATCTACAGATGCCGATTCACTGACACGTGGAATCTCTCTTCCCGGATTTCCAATCATATCGGTGTCCAGATGGCTGTTTAACAGCACATTTCCCTGATGCTGCTTGTACAGATGGAATACGTGATAAGTCGGGGTAAGTAATATTTTTTCTCCCTCGGTCAGAATCATCGCCTGAAGAACATTTACCGCCTGCGCAATGTTTGCCATCTTCACGCGGTCGCTGTGCTTGTTAAATAAGTTCAGGTTAATCGCTGCAACCAGTGCATCACGCATTGTATTCTGCTGATACAAAAATCCCGGATTGGTGCCCGGCTCTACATTATACCAGGTTCCCCACTCGTCAATCATCAGCCCGATTTTCTTCTCCGGGTCATATTCGTCCATAATAGCACTGTGACGCCTTATGAGTTCTTCCATATAATAGGTTTTCTTTAATGTCTCATAAAACAGTGCCTCGTCAAATTCCGTTGCACTCCCCTTGTCATCCCAGTTTCCGGTCGGAACCGTATAATAATGTAAGGAAAGACCATCCATGAAACGGGAAGCGTCTGTTTTTCCCGGTGTACAGCAGGTTTTTAATACCTCTCTTGTCCAGTCGTAATCGTCTGCATTCGGTCCGCAGGCAATCTTAAAAATCCTGCTGTCTGCATTGTAATTGCGCACATAGGTCTGATATCTGCGGTACTCATCCGCGTAATACTGTGGGCGCATATTTCCGCCGCAGCCCCAGTTCTCGTTTCCAACGCCAAAGTAATCCACCTTCCACGGCTTCTCATGCCCGTTTTTCTTGCGCAGATCTGCCATCGGCGATACGCCGTCAAACGTCATATATTCAACCCACTCGGACATTTCCTGCACCGTTCCGCTTCCCACATTTCCATTGACATAAGTCTTGCACCCAAGCTGTCTGCAAAGCTCCATATACTCATGGGTTCCGAAACTGTTATCTTCCACAGCTCCGCCCCAGTGCGTGTTAATCATCTTCTTCCGGTCCTTCTTGTCCCCGATTCCGTCTTTCCAGTGGTATTCGTCCGCGAAACAGCCGCCCGGCCAGCGCAGCACCGGCACACCGATTTCTTTTAAGGCGTTTACAAGGTCCTTCCGCATCCCGTTCTCATTCGGAATATCTGAATTCTCCCCGACATAAATTCCCTCATAAATACATCTTCCAAGATGCTCCGAAAACTGTCCGTACAGTTCTTTTTCAATTTTGCTCAATTTCTGGTTTGCATTGACTGTCAGTTTTACCATGTACCTTTCCCTCCGGTTATCCTTTTGTTGTTCAACCCATTTTTAAGGTTTTTGTATTTATTATACATCCATATTTTCTTGTTTACAATCCATATATTTTCTAATATATTTCCGGAAATTATGTGCAATGTCACAATTCTTTGCATATGCATGCAACAGGATGTGGAAATGTGTTGCGCAATGAGTGTGCAAAAAGGATTGCAAAAAGGGTATGCCGGATTTCTCCGCCATACCCTTTTTTATTCCGTCGATATCCAGCCAGACTTCCTCTTAGCCGAAATATCTGTCTAATAATCCCTTTAATGCCTTGCCATGTCTGGCCTCGTCACGTGCCATCTCATGAACGGTGTCATGGATTGCATCAAGGTTGTATTTCTTTGCACATTTTGCAAGGTCTACCTTACCGGAAGTTGCGCCAAACTCGCAGTCCACTCTCCATGCCAGATTGTCCTTCGTGGTTGCCTTCATGTTCGGCTCAAGGTCCTCGCCTAACATCTCAGCAAATTTTGCGGCATGTTCTGCCTCTTCGTAGGCTGCCTTCTCCCAGTAAAGTCCGATTTCCGGATAACCCTCGCGGTGTGCAACACGTGCCATGCAAAGATACATGCCAACCTCAGAGCACTCTCCCTCGAAGTTTGCTTTTAACTGGTCAAAGATAAACTTCTTGTCTTCTTCGCTGATTTCCGGGTTGTTCTTTACGGTCTTTGCGTAGATGCCATACTCATGCTCTGCTGCAAGGCTAAGCTCGCCCTCTACCTTCTTGAACTTGTCAGCGCCTACGTGGCATACCGGACACTCAGCCGGAGCTGCATCTCCCTCGTAAACATAACCACATACTGTACATACATACTTTGCCATAATCTTATCTCCTTTTCTTTTTAAAATATATTGTGTGCCTTTTGTTTAAATCAGTAACTATTACTGATTTTATCCGATACATTGTTTTTTGTCAACCCCTATTTTAAGGTTTCCAAATCTTTTGTCTGCTCTGGCAAAACCGCCTTTTTGCAATCCGGGCACTTCCCGTAAAAATAGGTGATATGCCCCTCTATTTCACCATCAAACCCCTGCGCAGCCAGGATATTGATATGGTCAAGCCCCTCCACCTTAAGGTCTAACACGCTTCCGCAATGCTTACAGATAAAGTGGTAATGTGGCGCAGGATTGCCGTCAAAACGGTCAGGTCCGATTCCGGTGGAAAGCTTTTGAATCTCGCCGATATCGGCAAGCAGCGAAAGATTCCGGTAAACGGTTCCAAGGCTGATGTTCGGAAATTCTTCCCTGATATTCAGATACACGGTCTCCGCTGTCGGATGATCGTATCTGCAGCCAAGGAAGGTCTTAATCGCCTCTCTCTGTCTGCTGTATTTAAGCATCTGTATCACTCCAAATCAATATTAGTAATTGTTACTGAAATTAATATAACCGAAATTGAAGCAGCTGTCAACAGTTTTCCGTCATAAATTTTAAAAATCCACATACAGATAGCAGTAAGAAAGAAATCGGAGTATCCGATGCCAGGAATGAAACGTTTTGTTACATATATATATTCTTATGAGGACAATCGCAAAGGAAGCAATGTGGGATTCGCCAAAATAGAGCTGCGGGGCGATGTTTTTCGTCTGGAAATCCATCTGCGCAGGCTTTTACTCTCACGCTCTCTCTGCCGGATTTATCTGATTCGGGTTGAAAACAGCACGATGATTGGGTTCCCGGTCGGTAAAATGGAATTTGCAAATGGCACCGGCGATTGCAGTCTTGGAATGTCCGCATTAAAAATTGCCGGCTCTGACTATAGTATCCGCGATATGGATGGACTTATGCTTTCTGATGAAGAAAACCGCTTTTTTGTAAGCCGCTGGAAAGAAGGGGAAGCACTCATTGTCGATTTTTCCCATTTTAAAGAGTGGAGCATCTCTGACGTGCAGGATGCCCCTGCCCCCACTCCTGCTTCGGGTGCTTCCGCGACAGACACCCCCGCTGCACAAGATTCTACACCTGACACACTTTCTGCGACAGAACTTCCGATGCGCAATTTTTTCCCGCGCTACCGGCTTACCGATGTTTGGGAAACCCTTTCATCCGCCCAGACCGTGAGCACGCCTTTTCCCGAAAAAGGCATTGAATGCCTTAAAATTGAATTAAAAGACCTGCGTGAACTGCCCCGCCGTTTCTGGTATCTCGGAAACAACAGTTTTCTGCTGCACGGATTTTTCAATTACCGCTATCTTGTTCTTGCAAAATGCCCGAATGAACGTTACTTTCTCGGCATTCCCGGCATCTACCAGAATCAGGAGCGCGTGATGGCGACCATATTCGGCTTCCCCGAATTTGTACCCGAATGGATTCCGGACGCGCCGGAAACCGCCGAACCAATTAACCGTTTCGGCTGCTGGTATCGTTTTTTGGATGAAGCATAGTAGTTATCTTCGTCCTGGCAGGCTTCGCATCTTTGCCCGAAGGAGCACTAAAACCCGAATTTTTTCATACTACAATATAAGAAAAAATTCGGGTTTTCTTATAGCATCCCTCCCTGCCTTATGCTATAATTGGCATATCAAAAACATAGGAGGAATGAATTATGAAAAAAAAGTGCATTGCACTTCTGTTGGCAGCGTTCATGCTAATTTCCCCTGGCGCATCTGCTTTTGCAGAAACTGCTGAACAGCCAGCCACGGAAATCTATGAAACAACCGAGTCTGCGGATGCAGACACCGAAGTCTTAGAGGCTGAGATTTCTGACACTGAAACCGAGAGCACCGAGACCGAAGGCACCGAAACCGAGATTTCCGAGCCTGAAGGCACTGAAACCGAGTCTTCGGGCACCGAAATTTCTGAAACCGAAACGGCTGAAACCGAAAGCACTGAGACTGAAACAACTGAGACCGAAACAACCGAAACCGAAAGCACTGAGACCGAAAGCACTGAAACTGAAACAACTGAAACCGAAATTCCGGACACTGAAATCCCGGATACGGAAATTTCTGAGACTGAAACGACTGAAACCGAAACGACCGAAACCATCATGGACATTACTTCTGATGACCTCTTAGACGGTTTAACCACTGAAGAGACTGAAACGGAAGAAGTAACTTACAAAGTGTCATTTAATGCAAACGGCGGCAAAGGAACGATGACTCCGCAGACCTTCCAGACCGGTGCTTCTGCAAAGCTTACAGCTAATACTTTTACACGCAAGGGCTACACTTTTACCGGATGGGCACTCGCCAAGAATGCCAAAGTAACCTTAAAAGATAAAGCTACCTTGAACCCGGATACTGCAAAATGGGACAAGAACAACTCCCTGACGCTCTATGCGCAGTGGAAGGCAACGGAATATTCCATTGTTTACAAACTAAACAAAGGAACGAACAACAAATCCAATCCTTCCGTCTATACCATCACAACCAAAACAATTAAGTTAAAGAACCCATCCCGCAAGAACTACGCATTTGCCGGATGGTACAAAGATAAGAACTTCAAAAACAAGGTTACAGAGATTAAAAAAGGAAGCACCGGAAAAATTACACTGTATGCAAAGTGGGAAAAAGAATACAAGGCAACTTCCACATCCGCCAAGATTACATCCTGCAAGGCAACCGGCGTTAATACCATCAAGGTAAATGCCACCATCTCAAAACGTGTCAAGAGTTCCGACTCCAAATACTATCTTGTAACCATCGACCCGAACTCGGACAAGATTTTAAGAAAAGTTGCCCAGACTGGCAAAGCCGAAAAAATCAGTTTTAAATTAGATACTTCCAAAGACCGCGGATACGCACTTTCCAAGTATGCCATCGCCGTAAAGTCCGGCAAAAAATATGTAAAGATTTCCAAGACTTCCAGCAATATCTCTAATCCGGAGAAACTTGCTGCATACACCAAGGCTTATGACCTCGGTTCTACCAAAAAAGGTATCCAGGGTTCTGCTTCCGAGGCAAAAACGACCGGTTGTGACAACGTTTTCTTTAACCTGATGGTTTCAACCGTTATTAACGGCGGCACTCCGTACAAATATAACGGAAAAACCTATTATTTCAACACCGGTGGATGCTCCGGCGGTATTCAGGAAGCCTGCGCTGCCGGCATGAATGTCACCGTACAGGTTATGCTTGATGCGGCTGCCTACAATGCAGATCCAAGCCTTGTTGCCAAGGAAGCCCGCTCTTCCGGACATCCGTTCTACACCTGGAATACCAAGGACAAGGCTGCCCGCGAAAAAATGGAAGCAATGTTCTGTTTCCTTGCCGAGTCTTTCGGCACCGATGACCGCTATGTTTCCAACTGGATTCTCGGAAATGAGGTAAATGCCGATTATGCTTACAACTGGCGTGGTTCCATGTCCAACGATGCATTTATTTCTTCCTACGCATATTCTTTCCGCGCACTTTACTCTGCCGTACGAAGTGTAAGAAGCAGTTCCCGTGTATTTATCTGCATGGATGATATGTGGACACACAAAAATACCGGCGGTGGAATTGCAACCAAAACCTTCTTGGATACTTTTGTAAAGAAAGTAAATAAATTACAGAAAAACGTAAGCTGGAATATTGCATTCCATCCTTACACCGCAAAAATTACGGACCCGGCATTCTGGTCTGACTCCAGCAACTACGGTCTCAATTATCTGGTAACAAATTCCGCAGATTCGCCGTTTGTCACCATGAGAAACCTGAATGTACTGACCGATTATGTCAAGAAAACCTACGGAAAAGAGCACCGCGTTATTATTTCCGAAATTGGTTTTAACGCCGGCAATCCAAGCAGTAATACCACACAGGCTGCTGCCCTTGCTTACGCATATAACAAGGCCGCCTGCAACGATATGGTAGACGCATTCATCATCCGCAGCTATGTTGATGATGCCTCCGAGGCTGCACAGGGTCTGCACTTTGGTATTAAAGGCAGAGCGTCTTACAATGTGTTCAAATATATGGACACCAAAAAGGCTGAAAAATATACCAAGAAATATATTAAGACCTGCGGCGGTAAATCAAACTGGAAATCCCTTGTTTCCGGCTATTCTACCAAGAAACTCTACACAAATAATGGAATGAAATAGTTTTTACAAAAATGCCGCGTCACGAATGTTGCCGCGGCATTTTTTATTTATTCAAGCTTCTCATAATTTTTCAATTTTCTTTAATCCATCTTTTTCCAGCCGATACACCGTGTCACAGACTTCCTCAATATATTTTCTGTCATGGGAAATACTGATAATAACACCGTCAAATTCCTTTAAAATTCCGCGGATCACAGGTCCCGACAACGGGGAAAAATTACGTGTCGGCTCGTCTAAAATCAGCACATTGCTGCCGTCCATACTCATTTTCAAAAACAAAAGCTTTGCCTTCTGTCCTCCGGACAGTTCATTAATACTGTGCTCCATCTCATCCGCAGTGTATTTCATACTCCCCAGATAAGTGCGAATCCGTGTGAGTTCCTCCTTATCCCCGGTCGTCGCAAGAAACTCCACCGGCGTCAAAACTTTTCCAAGTTCCTTCTCCCGTTTTACAAACATTTCCTCGTAATCCTGTGGCATATAAGCGGCAGATATATCGTCCCTGCCCAAAAGCTCTTTTGCCATTTTCTTAAGAAGTGTTGTCTTCCCCGCTCCGTTCCGCCCCACAATGCAGATTTTCTCCGGTCCCATCAGTCGTAAGAAAATATGCTCCGCAAGAAGCGGTCCATCTTCCACTGCACGCAGCTCCTCCAACTCATACTCAAGCACACGTTTTCCGTTTGGAATCTTCTTTAAAGCCTCCATTTTGGAAAAAATTGCTTCTTCCGTCTCCGGCATCTGCGTCAAGGAATCTTTTTCCCGCTCAAATCGTCTTCCCATGGATTTTACGGTGTGCATTTTCTTTTTCAAAGCAGCGCCTACCCCTGGTGCCTGTCTGGTAATAACACGCTGTTCATGTTCCACGCGCTGCTCAATCTGGCGGTATTTCTCCATCTGCTTTTCATACTCGCTCCGCTCCTTACGCGCTCTCTGCTCCTGCCGTTCCATCCCAAGCTCGCGTTCCGACACATATGTCCGATAAGGCATCTGCGCTACCGTGTGACGCGCCACCGTCTTTCTGCGAAGCTGTTCAAGATGTATTACGACGTTTGCCGTATTTTCAATCAGTGTCTCATCATGCGACACAAATAACACCGGTACCTCACTTTGATTGATAAAACGCTCCAGCCATTCTAACGTCTCGATATCAATATCATTTGATGGTTCGTCAAGCAGAAAAACATCCGGTGCTTCCAGCAAGAGTCCTGCAAGCTGCATCTTCACCTTCTCCCCGCCCGAAAGCGTTCCCATCTTCTGATCAGAAAATAGCATTTCCTGGGAAATGCCAAGTTCCACTGCAACCGCGGCAAGTTCCTTTGGACTTTTTTCATAAAACGCCGGTATCTCCGACAAGAATTCATACACGGTCTTTTCCTTCTTCGCGCTTGAAAGCTCCTGTGCAAGATAACCCATCCGAAGTCCGCCACGCAGAATCTCTCCTTCATATACGGCATAGTCCGCCACCAGTTCCTCGTCATAAATTAACTTTAACAATGTTGATTTTCCGTTTCCTTCCTCCCCGATAATCACCGCTTTATCTCCTGGATTTAAGAAAAATGAAAAGTTTTCCACAATTGGTCGTAAATCTTTCCTATGATAAATAGATAAGTTCTTAATCTGTAACATATATCTGCCCCCTTTTGATTCAAAATAACGTGTGCGCCTGCCGCACACGATTGCGCCCGAGCGGTATGCGAAGCATAAACTTCCTCTCTGCGAGGTGCGCAAGCAAAAAAAGCCTGCTTCCGCAGCCGGAAACAGACTTCTAAATCATCCACTATATCTTAAGGGAACGCTTAAAGGTTCCATATGCCAGCACCCACACATGGGTACTGCGACAGATTTGTTATGGACTCTCTTGATAGTATACTCCGGCACCGGAAGCGCAACAAAGTAAACCTCTTTTGTTCACGGCTTTATCCGTGCTCCATCCGAGGTTTCCGTCAGATAATCTCTGACTGACGCATTATTCTGGTTTCATTAGAATCTACTATCGAATCCGCACTCCTCTGTTCCTACCTTTCAAAAATACTTGTGTGTTCGTTGGTTCTAGGTTACCAGTTTTCTCTCAGATTATCAAGATACAAATACACCTTCTCTGCATCTGTAACCGTCCGGCAGGCATCTGCCGCCTACCCCTGCGTTTTCTCCCGGTACACCGGCTTCCTCAGCTCAAACGCCATCATGCCGATTGCAACAATTCCTGCGAGAAAGTCAGCAGCCGGTCCAGCATAGAGGATTCCGTCGATTCCCATAAAAAGCGGCAGAAGCACAAGAAGCGGCAAGAGGAAGATAATCTGTCTTGTCAGAGACAAAAACATTCCCTTTTTCGGAAATCCGGTAGCCGTAAAAAAGTTCGACGTAATCGGCTGCATAAAATTCAAAAACGTAAAGAATAGAAATACCCGGAAATACGAAGTTGCAAACTGATAATAAAGCTCGTTTCCATTGCCAAAAACAGATATAATCTGCCGCGGGAAGAGCTGGAAAATGGCAAAAGCAATCACAGACAGCACACCACCGTAAATACTTGCCAGCAGATATCCTTCCCTCACGCGGTCATATTTCTTTGCGCCATAATTAAAGCTTACAATCGGCTGCAATCCTTGGGAAATTCCAATCACCAGAGAGAAAAAGACCTGGTTGACCTTCATAATAATGCCGGAGCAGGCAAGCGGGATTGACTCGCCATACACGGATGCTGCACCATATTTGCGCAGGGAATTATTGAGCACAATCTGCACAATCATCATCGCAAGCTGGTTGCTGCACGGTGCAGCTCCAAGCGCCGCAACCCTGCCGACATACGCTGCATGCGGAATCAGGTGCTCCTTTTTCAAATTCACTGTCTTACAGTGGAACAGATATTGAATAATCATGCAGCCTGCAACAAACTGCCCGATGATAGTCGCAAGCGCTGCCCCAGCCATCCCCATGTTAAGTCCAAACACAAAAACCGCATCCAGTAGCGTATTGATAACAGCTCCGGTCAGATTGCAGACCATCGTCATTTGGGGGCTGCCATCTGCACGCACCAGGTGTCCGCCCCCGGTGGACAGCAGAAAAAAAGGAAACCCGATAGACGTAATCCGTGTATAGGTCTTTGCATATTCTAACACATTCTCCGGTGAGCCAAATAACCGCAGAAGCGGCTCCAAAAAAATCTGTGTCACAACAAGAAGTACCAGACCGCAAATGACAAGCATGGATGCCGAATTACCAAGAAAATGTGCCGCTTTGTCCTTCTCTCCACTTCCCATGGAGAGGTTAAACGCTGATGCGCCGCCGATTCCGAATAATAACGCTAACGACAGGCACGCCGTGGACAGTGGAAATGCAATGTTTGTCGCCGCATTTCCAAGCTCTCCGACACTCTGCCCGATAAAAAACTGATCTACAATATTGTATAGTGCTCCCACCAGCATTGCGATGATGCTTGGAATGGCAAACTTGCCAAGCAGCTTCTTTACCGGCAGTACACCGATGGGATTTTCTCTTTCCTGTGTCATAAAAATAACCATGCCTTTCTCATAAAAAAATGCGGAGTCATTTTAACATATTTTTAAAAGGTAGAAAAGCACCTTTTTGCCGAGATTTCTAAAATTCTTAATTTTTTATGAAATATTTGCAAAAAAATACAAAAAAACACTTTACACATATTCTCTTATAATAGTACAATAGAACTATGTCAATAAGAAGGAATCGGAAATCATGCAATTGCTGACGTTTACGCTAAACGACATCCGTTTTGGTGTTCCCGTGGAAGATGTGGAATCCATTGAAAACCGGATGGACGTTGTGGGCGTTCCAAACGCTCCGGCACATTTTGAGGGAATTATCGATGTAAACGAACAGCAGCTCTTTCCCCTGCCTTCCATCGTAAATGAGGCGCAGCAGGAAGTCGCACAGCTCGTCGAAGATAGTTCTAAAAAGACTCATTCATTATCAACATAGGAGGAAAATGTTATGTTCACAAACTTAGGAATCAAAGAACGGCTGAAAAAGTCTTTCACTCTGGTTGCACTGATTGCATCAATTGCAGGCACTGTCGGAGCACTGATGCTGCTTTTAACTTCCAGCCAGTACAAACACGCTTTAATCAACTACGGCTTTTCACAGGGTGATATCGGAAAAGCCCTGACTGTATTTACCGATATCCGAAGCGCAACACGTGGTATAATCGGTTACGACGATGAGGCTCTTATCGATCCTCTTTTGGAAACCCACGATTCCAAGAAAGAATCTTTTGAAAACTATTGGGAAACTGTTTCGGAAACTCTCGTGTCCAAAACTGAAAAAGAACTTTATAATTCCATCAATGAAAACCTTTCCAAATATTGGGAACTTGATGAGCAGGCAGTTGAAATCGGAAAATCCACAGATGCCGATGCAAGCATCCAGGCACAGCAGCTGATGCAGAACGAAGTAGCTCCGTTATATCAGACGATTTACGATGATATGGTATCCCTGATGGACGAGAAGGTGAATGAAGGAAATGTCATTGCAAACAGACTTTCCATTTTAAGTATTGTCCTGTTACTTGTCATTATTGCACTTGTGGTTGTTTCTCTGCTACTGTCCATACGTATGGGCGATTCCATTGCAAAAGGAATTGCAGACCCGATTACCGCACTGGCCGCACGTCTTAAGACGTTTGCCAAAGGTAACTTAAAAGATCCATTCCCTGTGGTGGATACACAGGACGAAGTTGCAGATATGATTCAGACCGCAAACGAGATGAAGGACGCTTTAGGACTTGTAATTGCAGACTGCTCCGAACTGCTTGGTCAGATGGCTGATGGCAATTACGTTATCAATTCCAAAGATATTTCTATCTATGCCGGAGAATTCGAGGGACTTATCATTGCAATGCGTGATTTAAGAGACCGCATGATTGATACCTTAAATGCAATCGAAGATGCTTCCAGCCAGGTATCCGCCGGCTCCACAAACCTTGCCGAGGCCTCCCAGAGCCTTGCAGAGGGTGCTACCGAACAGGCTGGTGCCGTTGAAGAGCTCCAGGCAACCATCACAAGCATTACCGAGGACATCGATAAAGCAAGTGAGCAGGCACATGATTCTTACTTACAGGCCAAGAAATACGCTGATGAGGCAGATAACAGCCGTGCCCAGATGAAAGCCATGGTTGACGCAATGGCACGCATCAATGATACCTCCAAGAAGATTGAAAACATTATTTCCGAAATCGAGGATATCGCTTCCCAGACCAACCTTCTCTCTCTGAACGCATCTATCGAGGCTGCAAGAGCCGGAGAAGCAGGACGTGGGTTTGCAGTCGTTGCTGACCAGATTCGTCAGTTAGCGGAACAGAGTACCAAATCTGCTGTTGATACCAGAGAGCTGATTGAAGGCTCCTTACAGGAGATTAACGAAGGCAACAAGGCTGCAGAGAACGCAGCAGCATCTATTGAAACCGTTGTTGAAGGAATCGAGAAGATTGCAGAAGCATCCAGAAATATCAGTGTTGTATCCAAAGACCAGGCAACTGCTATGGATCAGGCTGCGCAGGGTGTCAATCAGATTTCCGAAGTTGTTCAGGCAAACTCCGCTACCGCTCAGGAATCTTCTGCTACCAGTGAGGAGTTATCCGCTCAGGCAGTTTCCTTAGACGAATTAATCAGCAAATTCATCTTGCCTGAAAAATAAAGCCAATAACCGGAAATGGTTTCTAGCAAAAAGCCATGCGCCTTATGTGTTTCACATAGGGCGCATTTTTTATGCCATCGTAATCTGTGCATTGGAAAAGAAACATCGGATGCTTGACAAGTCCTCACAATAGTGCTAAGATACAGAAAAATTAAAGCAGGAAAGGGATTTACGCCATGATGTTATCTAATTTGTTCCGTAAAGTAAACAGGGACGACGATCGGCAGCGTTTGTACGTGCCGGACAGTGACAGACTTTAAGCTGTGACTGCACCGCGCAGGTACAAGCGCTCTTTGTGTTGTACCTGTACGGTGTCGGAAAAAGATAACGCAGGCGTCCTGCCAGAATCCGGCAGAGAAGTCTCCCATTTTTTAAGACCACACAGGTACATATCATACCTGCGTGGTCTTTTTGTAATTCCATTTCCCAAGAAAAAGGAGGACTATCCCATGAAAGAATTTTTACTTGAAAACATCGGTCATACCGTGCAAATCCACGGCAGCATCCACAAAATCCGCCGTATGAGCGGCTTCGCCTTTGTACTGCTTCGTACCAGAGAGGAAATCATCCAGTGTGTTTACGGTGAAGATTTTTCCCAGTTTCCGCTCTCCCTGTTAAAGGAGGAAGCGTGTGTGTCCCTCTCCGCTCTCGTGGTGGAAGAGCCGCGTTCCAAAAGCGGCTTTGAGCTTCGTCTTCTGACTGCGGAAGTGTTATCCACACCAGCCGAGCCTTCTCCCATCGTCATCCACAACAAGCAGGTGGAGACCTCGATTGAAAACCTTTTAGACTACCGCCCAGTCACCCTGCGCAATGAATCCGAACGCGCCATTTTTAAGATTCAGGCAGGCTTATGTGAGGGCTTCCGCCGTTTCCTCTCCACAGAAGGCTTTACCGAAATCCATACACCAAAGGTAGTCGCCACCGGTGCCGAGGGCGGTGCCAATATTTTTCATCTGGAATACTTCAGAAAAGATGCGTTCCTTGCCCAGAGCCCGCAGTTCTACAAGCAGACCATGGTCGGCGTATTCGAGCGCGTCTATGAGATTGCCCCTGTTTTCCGCGCGGAAAAACACGACACTTCCAGACACTTAAACGAATATACCAGTGTTGACTTTGAAATGGGATATATTAAAGACTTTACAGAGATTATGGAAATGGAAACTGCAATGATTCGTTCTGCACTTTCTTACCTCTCTAAGAACTATGAAGCGGAACTTTCTACCCTGCATGCCGTCCTCCCGGAAGTGAAAGAGATTCCTTCGATTCCATTTCATGAAGCAAAGGAATTAATCTCTTCCACCTACCACCGTCCAATCACGGACCATGAGGACTTTGAACCGGAGGAAGAAAAGCTGCTATGTGAGATTATCAAAAAGAAGACCGGTTCGGACTTTGTGTTTGTCACACATTATCCTTCCTCCAAGCGTCCATTCTACGCAATGGAGAATCCCAAGAACCCGGCGGAGACCCTGAGCTTTGACCTTCTATTCCGCGGTCTTGAGGTCACAACCGGCGGACAGCGCATCCACGACTATCAGATGCAGCTTGCCAAGATGGAGCGCCTCGGTATGCACCCGGAGCTGTTTGAAAGCTACCTGATGGCACATAAATACGGTCTGCCGCCGCACGGCGGACTTGGCATCGGCTTAGAGCGTTTTACCGCCAGACTTCTCGGTTTTGAAAATGTGCGGCGCGCAGCACTCTTCCCGAGAGACATTCACAGACTTATTCCGTAGCATCTGTCAGGCTTGAAAAATGCAGTACCACCTTAAAGAGGTCGCCGTCCACATATAACTCCATCTTTCCATTCATCAGCTCCATCAGGCTTTGTGCAATGGAAAGACCGAGTCCACTGCCTTCCGTATTGCGCGAGCTGTCTCCGCGGACAAACCGTTCCATCAGCTCTTCACTTGAAATATTAAGCGCATAACGGGAGGTGTTGCGGAAGGTCATAAGCACCTCTTCTCCGGATACTTCAAGGTTAATGTAGATGCGGGTTCCCGGCTGTGCATACTTGCAGATGTTGTTCATCAGGTTGTCAATAACACGCCAGAAATGTCTGCCATCCGCCATGATATAGACCGGAGTTTCCGGTTTCTGAATCAGAAGCTCCAGATTAGAAGCCATCGTCTTCTCCTCAAATTCACCGACCGTCTGTACTAAAAATACACCCGCTTCCAGCCGCTCCAAATGAACTGCAAGGTTTCCGGTGGATGCCTTTGATGCCTCCATTAAATCCTCAATCAGCTTCTTTAGCCGCGCGGACTGCCGCTCCAATACTTCCAAGTATTCCTCTGCCTTTGGATTATCCAGCTTTTCCTTTTCCAGAAGGTCAACGTAATTGATAATGGACGTAAGCGGTGTCTTGATATCGTGTGAGACATTTGTAATTAATTCTGTTTTAAACCGCTCGCTCTTCATCCGCTCCTCGACCGCACGGGACATCCCGGAGCTGATGCTGTTTAAGTTTTCAGCGTGCTGCTTAAATTCCCACAGCATTTTGCCGGTGTCAATCTGGTGCGTCAAATCCCCTTCTGCGATATTCCTGCTGCCCTCCTGCAGCTTTTTAAGCTGAAGCAGTACAAAGATGCATCCGGCAAACAGCAGTGCCTTCTCGAAAAGCCAGAACAGCATTTCCGTATCCGTGTCGTTATCCGTTGCAACAATCACAACAAATTCCACAAATGAGATTCCGGCAAACACGATTACCGTTTTCACAAACAGCGGCAGATTCCGGTTGATACCACCTAATATCCGCTTTACAAAACGTTTTATTACTGCAAAGATACGGTAACAAAATGTATTTTTCCACCAGTCTCCTGCTTTGATGCGGGCGGCAAAGTTGATAAGCACACATACCAGAAGGCATCCTATGACAACGCCCTCCACCGCGAGCATGGAAATCATCGCAAGAAAGCTCTGTTCGTTATAATAGGAACTGAACGCATCGAGTGTCAGCGCCATTGAAAACAGACAGCCAAGCACCAGCATTCCAAACAAAAACCACTCTGCTTCAAGTGGCAGTCTCTGCAAAAGGTTGGTGTAGATTCCCTCTTTCCCTTTCCGGTGTCCGGCACTCGCGCACAGTAAAATCACACATAAAAGCGCAATGCCAAAGGAGATGACGCCCATCACAATTGCACCATACGCATAATTATAAAAAATTTCGTTTAACACCGTTACCTTCTCGTAACGGTCTCCGTCTCCCCACAGCGAAGCCGTATCCACCGTCGTATCCCGCAGATAATACGATACCACCCAGAAGTTTCCAACGATGCCCTGTCCGTTATCCGTATCCATAAAAAGCTCACCGTCGTCGAGGTACTGGTAAGTGCTTTCCACAAGCTTTTCATTTGTTTTCGCCGTCTCTACTTCCTTTTCGCTTATCGTCTCAATCGTGCTGCTTTTATATGTGTTTCCATCCAGAAGAACCGTTCCGTCTTCGCCATCTCCCACGGTAAGAACCGGAATCAGCCACTCGCCATCTGCCATCTTATAGTAATAGGTGTCGTTTTTCTTACAATAGCAGATTTTCTCAATGAAGCTCTGATACTGCGTGTCGGAATGGATATGATTTTCCATCCACAGCGCATTCTGATAAAACGAGAACGATGTCGTCACCAAAACCTGATAATTAAACCATGTCAGCTCTTTTTCATCCCATGAATCCGTCGTAAAATGCGATACCAGATAGTTTGCAGTATCCTTTAAGTCTACCTTGCTTAAATCTTTTTCATCACATTTTAATATTCCATACTGGAAACCGTCCGGCAGTTCTTCCTCTGTCTGATTTAAATAGCCATACAGCGCCTGCACAGAATAGCTCCGGTTTGCATCCCCAATGTTCTCCTGATACGTCTCTTTGCTCTCTTTCTCATAGACGCCCCAGTCATACGCAAGTGTCACAAATGCGATATTTGTGCCAAGCGAAATTCCGGAAAGTATCAACAATATCCATAAAACCGCTTTATACCACATACGGTCCTTATATTTTATCATTCCTTATCCACCTTTCTCTCATTGCTCCATCTTGTAGCCTCTTCCCCACACCACTTTCAGATAGCGGGGCTCCGCCGGGTTATATTCCACTTTCTCGCGCAAATGGCGGATATGTACCGCAACCGTATTCTCGGTTCCGTAAGGATTGTCCTTCCACACCAGTTCATAGATTTCATTCGGGGAATATACTTTTCCCGGATGTTCCATCAACAGCTTTAAAATGTCATACTCGGTACGGGTAAGCGATATTTTTTCTCCGTCAAGCTGCACTTCCTTGGTGCAGTCATCGAGCTCAATTCCGCCGATGGTAAGCACATCCTTGCGGATTTCCCCACCGCCAAGCTGCATATAGCGTCTGAGCTGTGACTTGACTCTCGCCTGTAGCTCTACCGGATTAAATGGTTTTGTAATATAGTCATCCGCCCCTACGGTAAGCCCTAAGACCTTATCCATATCCTCGCTCTTTGCCGTCAGAAGAATGACCGGCACGTTACTTGTCTCGCGAATTTTTACCATCGCCGTGATACCGTCCATCTCCGGCATCATGATATCCATGAGTACTAAGTGGATTTGCTGCTCCCTTAACACCTCGATTGCCTGCTTTCCGTTGTATGCTTCATAAATCTGATAGCCGTCCGCTGTCAGATAGATTTTTAATGCAGAAACAATATCCTTTTCATCATCACATACCAGTATGTTATACATTCGTCCGCTCCTTTGCGTTTTCTATGATCATCATGCTTCTATTGTAACGAAACGTTTATGAATTTCCAATGAGTTAAAAGATTAAGATTTGATGAATATATGAAAAAGGTACTGTAGGGAATTTCCACAGTACCTTTTATTGTTACAGTCTATTTGGAATTGGCCGGCTCCATATTGACAGCCCTGCCCTTGATTTTTGCATTTTTCATGGCATCTAATACTTCTCTGCCGTACTCTCTTGGGACTTCCACAAACGTGTATTTATCATACATATCAATGGCTCCCACAAGTTTGCCCGGCATACCGGATTCGCCTGCGATGGCTCCTAAGATATCGCCCGGTTTTACGCGGTCTTTCTTGCCGATATTGACAAACAGGCGCACCATTCCTTCCTCTGCCCCGGTATTATCAAAATCTGCCTCATCATCGGACTCCTTATCGAGCTTCACCTGACCGAGTGCCTGCTTTAAGAAAGCTGCTGCAATGTCCATTGCGGTGTAGTCGGAGCTGTTGACCTGCTTCTCAATAATCTCAATCATATCTTTGAGATTTTCCTCGTCGATAATTCTTCCAATCTCGTCCATGACCTTCTCTGCCTTAATCTGTGCCACATCATCGGTGGACGGAATCGGCATGGCAATAATCTTGGTCTTGCAGTAGCGCATGATATCCTTTAACTTGTAGACTTCCTTGCCCTTTACGAAAGTAAATGCTCGCCCGGTGCGTCCGGCACGTCCGGTACGTCCGATACGGTGTACATAATACTCATCGTCCTGCGGAATGTCAAAGTTGAATACTGCTTCCACGTCATCCACGTCAATTCCTCTTGCAGCTACATCTGTCGCAATCAAAATCTCTGTCTTGCCGTTGCGGAAGCCCTTCATGACACGGTCTCTCTGTGCCTGCTTCATATCACCGTGGAGTCCTTCTGCAAAATAACCTCTCCCTTGCAGCTCACTTGCCAGCTCATCTACCATACGCTTGGTATTACAGAACACCAAAGAAAGCTTTGGATTATAGTAATCGAGTAATCTTGTCAGCACATCCACCTTGTCATGGCGCTTTACATCATAGTAATACTGCTCAATGCTCGGAACGGTCAGCTCTTTTTTTACCACCTTAATCGTCACGGCATCATGCTGATATTTCTTGGTAATGTCTAAAATTGGCTTTGGCATCGTCGCGGAAAACAGTACCGTCTGTCTTCCCTCTTCCGGGATATACTGGAGGATGGTCTCGATATCCTCGCGGAATCCCATGTTTAACATCTCATCTGCCTCGTCAAGCACGATGGTATTGACCGCCTCACAACGGATGGTCTTTCTGCGCAGATGGTCCATGACACGTCCCGGTGTTCCGATAATAATCTGCGCGCCGCCTTTTAATGCCTTAATCTGGCGTCCGATTTCCTGTCCACCATATACCGGAAGAATCTTCACTCCGTGCATATATTTTGCCAGCTTGCGCATCTCATCTGCCACCTGGATGGCAAGCTCTCTGGTCGGAGAGAGAATGATAATCTGCGTTTTATGGTTCGCAGTGTCTACCTTCTGCAGCATCGGAATACCAAAGGAAGCGGTCTTTCCGGTTCCGGTCTGCGCCTGTCCGATGACGTCAACGCCGGACATGACAACCGGAATCGCCTGGCTCTGAATCGGTGTTGCCTCTTCAAATCCCATCTCGGCGATTGCCCGAAGCACCTGCGGGTATAAATTAAGTTCGTCAAATCTTACTGTTTCCATTCAAAATCCTTTCTATTTATAAAAAGCGTTTCCACATGGAAACGCACAGAAAGGGCGCATGAAATGCGCCCTTCCACACATCGGTCTCTTCTGCAAAACAATTAGGATGATAACATTGCAATCCCCATTTGTCAAGCCTTTTCCCTGCGCAAGGTGCCTCCTGCCGCCGCCTTTTTGCGCAGTGCCTTATGCTCCTATGTACCCCCTGCCTTATCAGACAGGAGATGCTATAAAAAGCAATCGAAAAGAAAGTATTTTACCTGGGGTATTCCTGTTCTCATCATTGTTCTTCCGTGGAAAATTTCTCTGGTAGAAATGTGAACCTTCGATTGCGGATTTTCCTTCTTTCATATCTTATGCAACGCTCCGCAAATGTTTCCATCACGTTTCAGAAACTACATTCATATAGCCCATGGAAATGTTGTTCCGGTTCGCTTTTTTCGCACGATAGAGTCTGTTATCCGCACAGGAGAGGAAGTCCCAGTTCCGGTTCGCTCCCCTTGGAATATCATAGCAGATTCCCTGTGAAACCGTTACAATCGGCAGACTTTTCGAATACTCATGCGTAATCTGTAAATCCATGATACGCTTCTTTAAGTCCTCCGCCTTCTCGCGTACCGCCTGCTCGGTCATGTTTTCATAAATAATAATAAACTCATCGCCGCCGTAACGCGCAACGAAAATTTTGTCATCCTGCATTTTCTGCAATTCTTTTGCAATCGAGGCAATACATCTGTCGCCCGCCTGATGCCCGTAATTGTCATTGTATTCCTTGAAATAGTCAATATCGAGGATTTCCACCGCAAGCGGCGAACGTTCGCTCATGGCTCGTTCAAATGCTTCCTCCGAGTACGCATTAAGCCGGAAACGGTTTGGAAGTTTTGTAAGCGCATCCGTCTCCGACTTCTTCTGTAGTTCTTCATTCTCCTCAAGAAGCTCTCTTCGCTTTGCCTTGACCTCCTCAAGAGAATTGCGCACTCTTAGCATATTGGCAACCATATTGCTGTTTTCCTGCTCTAACACTTTGGACATCTCATAGTACATTCCGGCTGCACGCAGATAATTCTGTTCCTCGCCATGCATCCGGTAATACTCAATTTTCAGTGAAAGAACCCGGTGTTTCAGGTTGATGATTCTTGCGGAATCTGTCAGCTCTTCAAGCACCTTCATGATATCCCAGAACACATCATCACACCCTATCTTAAGCAACATCTCACAGAAATTGTCATAATCCTCAAAGATATCCATAATCGGCATATCGACATTTGTATTATCATGTACAATCTGGATGCACTCATCCCGCAATGAGCTGCGTCCGGTTCTGTTATAATACTCTGCCTTAAAACACAGCGTGTAGAGCCAGTCAAGCTTATCGAGTTTTTCCCAGCACTCGTTATCGAGCCGGTCAATATACTCCTGCGCTTTCTCCGGCATATCTCTGAGCATATAGCATCTTCCCATGCTGGTATAGATACAGTTTAATACGCTGTAATAGTTCGGCTCCTCTTCATCGGTTCCCAACATCCCAAGCACGTACTCGAAACGCTTCTGCGCCTCCTGGTACTGCTTATTTGACAGATAAAGGGTTCCAAGGTTGAGCGTTAAAATCCGCTCCTCGTACTTCATATCATATTTTTTGCAGTAATTAAGTCCACGAAGATAGTAATCCATCGCAATCGGTGCATTTCCACGGTTCACCGACGTAATCGCCATAAGATTGCACGCGAGTGCCACCAGATTCCACTGTTTTGCCTCGTCAAGATACGAAATCGCACGGGTAATGTATTTAAAAAAATGTTCTCCGTCATTAAGAACGTAATATGTTTCTCCAAAATAATAGCTTGCAATTCCAAGCAGTTTGATATCGTCATGCTCTACGGCATAGTCTTCTAACTTCTGACTGTAAAGAAGCGTTTTTTCCGCATCTTCACCACGGTATTTCTGGATTTGTTCAATCCACGAATGTACCGGCTCCCTGTATTCGGCAAAATCCACGACGGCAACCTCCTCTACTTGTGTAATCCAACATTTACTCTATCTTATTATAAACAGGAAATGTGTGCTTTTCAAGAAGAGAAAGTGCCGTCTACATGAATTTTACTGAAAACATTCCACCGGGTCTATTGGGGAACCGTCCTTTAACAGCTCAAAATACAGGTTGCTTCCCTCGACGGAAAAATATTTTGTCGGCTCACTGATGTAGCCCAATACATGTCCGGACTCCACGTAATCCCCCTCCGCAAAGTTCAGTTCCTTGAGCTGTCCGTACACTGCCTGATAGCCATCTCCAAGGTCTACCGTCACTGTGCACCCGGTCACCTCATCATTCTCAATCGCGCTGATGCGCCCCGGCGCCACCGAATACACCTTCTGGTTCACCTCACCGGAAATAATCACCGCCGGATTATATTTATACTGGTCAAGCGTCGCAAAATAAACCGTGGAATCCATGCTGTAATTTAAAATCACATTTCCTTCTGTCGGCCAGAGGATTCCATCTTCTGCCGCAAAATGTAATGTTTCTACATTTGAAGATGTTGTTTCCTGCACTTCCTCTTCGACCTCAACACCTTCCTCATCGTATTCGATTGCCGCCACTTCTGCGCCAGCCGCATCGGTTTCCTCCTCTGCTGTGGTTTCCGGCGGGATTACTGCAGAAGTATATGCAGACGGCTGCTCTCTTTCTTCTTCCATCCCCAGAGAAAGTTCTTTTTCCTTGGAAAGTTCCGTTTCCTGGGTAAGTTCCGCCACCTGATTACTTTCCGCAATGTCAGTCATTTCCTCTGCAAGCTCTGCCTCCATCTGGGCACGCTCCTTTTCCTGATGGTCATTATAAATCACAGTCGTTGCAATTGCAGCTAAAATGACCAGTGTCCCTGCAATGACGTACTGTTTTCCACGTAAAAAACCAATCCATCCTTTCTGTTTCCTCATCCTCTTCACCATCCATATGATTATTTAGCCTGTCGACTATTAATCATAGTGTTGCCGGATTCTCATGGTTTATACGTCAAAAGTTCGCATCCCGGATAAAACTGTGTAAGAATTTCCTGCCAGGTATCACCTTCCTTTGCCAGCTGTTCTGCCGCATACTGGCTGAGTCCAAGTCCATGCCCGCAGCCTTTTGTGACAATCCGCACCTTTTCTTCATCCACCGTAATCGAAAAACAGGCGGATGGAAGTTTTAATGCCGTCCGAAATTCTTCTCCTGTAATGCGCAGTTTTCCAACTGCGATTGTAAGCGCATAGTCTGCCGAGTCTCTGCTCTGCACGCTGCAGCCTTCCGGCTCTTTTAGCCCGCTGTCGGGATATGCCTCCTTACACAGTGCCATGAATTCCTCCCTGCTCCAGGTAAAAACCGATACATAATCTTCTGCCATCGCATCCCCATGACATTCAATATTTGTAAGATATGGCATCTGTACCTCTGGATAAAGTTCTTCCATCGCTCTGGTCTCTCCGGCACTGATGGCATGATATGCGGCATAAATACAATTCCCATGATAGGCAAGATACTGCCCTCTCGTATCAGCTGCTGCATCCTCAAGTTTTGTGTAATAGCTTTTAAACTGTTCTCCCCACATTTCCTGCAGTTCTTCTAAGGTAAATGCCTGTGGTTCGTTTTCGCCCTCCTTCATTGCCGCAATGAGATTCGTCCGCGCAATCACACACTGCGCCTGAAGCGCCTCTGGCTCTGCCATCACGGAAATTTCTTTTGCAGTAATGAGCAGCACCTTCTTTTCTAATTCTTCATCCGTCATACTCTGTTCTAACTCTGTCTCTGCCCCCGCTAACAGCTCATCTAACTTCATCTGCTGCAAAATGACCACCGCAAGCAGAAAGAGAAGCGCTAAAAGCAAAAAAATTGACAAAAGATAGCTGTTCTGCTGTTTTCTCCTTTTTTTCATAAAAAAATCTCCCTGTCCATATACTTACTATATGAAACAGAGAGATTTCTCATTCATTTCTTTGCAATGATATTGCTGAGTGCGGCAAACTGCTCTAACGTCAATGCCTCTCCACGGATTCCAGCCGGAACGCCAAGCTCTGCGATACTCTCCTGTATCGCTTCCTTGGAAAAATGAATATCCGGTGCATTATTAAGCCCGTTCGCAAGTGTTTTTCTGCGCTGGTTAAACGATGCACGAATCAGAGAAAACATCAGCTTTTCATCGTCCACCTGAACCGGCGGCTTTTCGTGGCAGGTCAGGCGAATCACCGCACTGCCCACATTCGGTCTTGGCATAAAACAGTTTGGCGGCACGTTTGCAACAATTTCAGGCTTCGCATAGTACTGCACTGCAAGCGACAGCGCACCATAATCCTTCGTTCCAGGTCCTACCTGCATCCGGTCTGCGACTTCCTTCTGCACCATGACTGTGATGCTCTCAATCGGCACGTGGCTCTCAAAGAGTCCCATGATAATCGGTGTCGTAATATAATAAGGAAGGTTTGCAACCACCTTAATCGGCGCACCCCCGTTTTTTTCCTGCGCAAGTGCATTGATGTCCACCTTGAGAATGTCTTCGTTCAAAACCGTTACATTCTGATAATCCTGCAAGGTGTCCGCAAGAATCGGAATCAGGTTCTTGTCAATTTCCACCGCTACGACTTCTCTGGCACTCTCACACAGATACTGGGTCATGGTTCCGATTCCCGGTCCAATCTCTAACACGAAATCATCCTTCGTGATGCCCGCTTCCTGTATGATGCGCTCAAGTACGTGTGTATCAATCAGGAAATTCTGTCCGAATTTCTTCTGAAAATTAAAATTATATTTTTGCAGCACCGCAATGGTGTTCTGCGGAATTCCAAGTGTTGCCATGTATCCTCCCTGTTTTGTTGTCGTTTCCGTCTTCGTCAGTCTGATAATTTCTCGTCAAACAGGCGGTCTAAAAATTCCGCATACAGACTGTTAAAAACCTTGTGAAACGTCTGCGCCACATCCAGCTTTCCATTGCCGGACATCTGTGCTTCCTCAAACAGGGCAAATGCGTTCTCATAAACCTCCGGGTTCTTATCGTAAAATGCCTCTGTAAGTCCATCCTGAAATGAGAACTGCGCTTCTTCACTCAGGTTGTCCTTAAAATCCTCCTTAGAAACACATCCGTTTTCCTCGTAATCGGAGTTATAGATATGTCCGTCTGCTGCGGACACGAAGTTCTCAAACGCCTCCCGTACATCTTCGTAGGTCACCGGAACATAATTTTCATTCCAGTATCTGTCAAATGCTTCCCTGTCCGGGAACTGCTCAAAAATAGTCATTGGGTCAATTGCTCCTTTTTATTCATTCTTAAACATTGTAATAATATTGCGTAGGCGCTCCATATTTCCTTGATTGCTCTCTACCAGTCCGGTGTTTGTCTCCACCATATCTGCCACATCCTGCGTTTTCTGTGCGATATCGGTCACACCGTTTGCGGCATCATTTACCGTGCGGCTGACGGAATCCGCAGCATCGGAGATATTGACAATTGCCGCAAGCAATGTGTCTACCTCCCTGCTGATATCATTCATATCATTTTCAAAGGTCGCCGCATCCTTCGTATACTCCTCTGCAACCTGGCTGAAACTGCCGTAGTCCTTTAATACTGCTGACTCTAAGAAATCGGTGCTCTCCTTGAGGCAGTCTGCCATATTCTTTACGGCACCGTTTACTTCATCAATGATATTGTTAATATCGCCTACGGTCTGAGAGGTCTGGGTTGCAAGCTGTCCGATTTCTTCTGCGACAACAGCAAATCCTCTTCCTGCATCTCCGGCTCTTGCCGCCTCAATGGATGCGTTTAATGCCAGAAGATTGGTCTGGCTTGAAATCTCAAGAATTGCCTGCGTAAGCTGATTAATCTTCTCCACCGCCTTCGCACGCTCAATTGCCTCCACGGTCTTCTGCTGTACACTCTCGTACATCTCTGTCGTCTTAGCGCTTGCCTCATCCGTCGTCTTCCGCAACTGGTCTGCTCTGCCACGCACTTCAACAGCCGCCTCTTTTCCATTTCTGGAACGTTCTTCGATGGCATCAGCACGTTTTCTTACATCTGTAATGTTATCATTGACATCCTCCATCGTTGCCGCAGTCTCTTCCATCGCTGCTGCAAGCTGCTGCGTGGTGTCAGAGTTCTTTTTGCTCATAGAGCTTACCTGCTCGGTCGTCTGCGCAAGCTGTTCCATACTTTCTTTCAGGTTGTCATAGGTCGTGCGGATATCCGCTACCATTCCCCGCAGATTCTTACGCATGACATGGAGCGACTTTGCCATATGTGCCGTCTCGTCTTTTCTCTTGTAAAGCTGCTCGTTTGCTGCATTGTGGGAAAAATCCAGTTCTGCCGTGCTCGTTACAATCGTATCAATCTGGCGGATTGGTTTTGTCAGCGTAACGGCAAGTATGAAACCGATTATCGCCGTGATGACAACTGCGAACACTGCGCCTACAAATATCATATTTGCATTCCGGCTCGCCTCAGCATGAAGCTCTGATTTCGGCGCTGTCAGCACAAATTTCATGCCATTCTCAAGTGTCTCATAGCAGAGCACCTTATCTTTTCCCTGGTAGCTGTAATGAATAAACTGATTTTCTTTGGAAGAGTCCGAAAGTGCGGATGCAACTGTCTGCAAACCATCTCCCGCTGCGCTGATTGCGGTTCCATTGTCAAGTCCTTCATGGTAAACGATATTTCCATCCGCATCCGCCAGGAACGCATAACCGGTGGTAAAAATATCCGATGCATCCACCATATCGGTGAATACGCCAAAGTCAATATCCATGCCAACGATTCCGATGGACTCTCCGTCCACATAAATCGGAACGACGTAGGAAACCATGTAAACGTTAATGTTGGAATTCAAATACGGAGACATCCAGGTCGCCTGTTTATTTTCTACCGGAATATAATACCAGCCGACATGCTCAATATCAGACGGGTCATACATCGAGAAGTCCGTCGGTGTCACAATGGAAAACGCACTGTTGCTGTCATCTCTTGTCATGAAAATTCCACTGGTCGGTTCCGTAAATTCCGGATTATAACGGATATATGCTGTCAACGCCCCCTTGGTGTGCGTTGCAGTCTGGAGCATCATATCTTTAATGCCCTCTGTGTAGGAATCCACATACTCACTGCTTGTCTTGAACTTGTTCACATCGTCAAGTCTTCCGAGTGCCACATCATACAGCGTATCTACCGACTGCTCTACCTGTTCCATGCTTGCGTTAAGTTCGAGCGCCTGGTTGTGCGCTGTAAGAAGCATCTCCTGTTTGGAATCCGCCTCATAGTTCTTCGATGCATTTGCAATACTGATTGCACCGCAGATTCCGGCTGAAATCAATGAACAAAAAATCACGGCTGCTATAATTTTGGTTTTAATCGATTTCATACTTTCTCCCCCATCTTCCCTATTCATTTGTACGCAGCAAAAACGATACTGTTGCTATAGTTCTATCATACCATATTTTCTGTCAGTTTCAAGAAAACGCTGCATCATTTTACAAAATTTTCTCAAACAAGTGTTCGATTTTCTCTTGTAATTTTTGCCCGGCTGTGTTATAGTTTTCATATCGAACATTCGTTCTTTTTCTGCCCTGACAGGACGCATGATTCACTTGCAATTGATTCCCATGAGCAATCCAGAAAGCAGGAGGTAACATAATGAATATCCAGCAAAATATGTCTCTGATGGAGAAACTTTCTATCTTAGCAGATGCCGCCAAATATGACGTTGCCTGCACTTCCAGCGGTGTTGACCGCAAGGGGAAGAAAGACGGCATCGGCAATTCTGTTGCTGCAGGAATCTGCCACAGCTTCGCGGCGGACGGGCGCTGTATCTCCCTGCTCAAGATTCTCTATACAAACGAATGCATCTTTAACTGTGCCTACTGCCAGAACAATTGCAACTCCGATGTTCCCCGCGCGTCATTCACGCCGGAGGAGGTCTGCACGCTGACGATGGAATTTTACCGCAGGAACTATATAGAAGGACTTTTCTTAAGTTCCGGCATCATGATTAGCCCAAACTACACGATGGATCTGATTTACCAGACGTTATTCAAGCTCCGCAATGAATACCATTTTAATGGCTATATCCATGTGAAGGCGATTCCGGGCGCTGACCCGGTACTGATTGAAAAGACCGGCTGTCTGGCAGACCGCATGAGCATCAACTTAGAGCTCCCCACCGCGGACGGTTTAAAGAAGCTTGCTCCGTGCAAATCGCGCAATACGATTTTAAAACCGATGCGGCTGATTCAAAACGGCATCACCGCAAACCGGAATGAGCTGATTCCCTATCGCAAGACTCCGACCTTTGTTCCCGCCGGACAGAGCACGCAGATGATTATCGGTGCAACCCCTGAAAGTGATTATCAGATTATGCGCGTCGCGGAAGGACTTTACGACCATTTTTCGCTCAAGCGCGTGTTCTATTCCGCCTTTGTGAATGTAAACCACAACTCCAATCTCCCCATGCTTCCGGGCGGACCACCTCTGCTGCGGGAACACCGGCTCTATCAGGCAGACTGGCTGTTGCGCTATTATCACTTTAAGGTAGATGAACTGCTGTCCGAGGAGCGCCCGGATTTTAACATTTATTTAGACCCGAAATGTGACTGGGCACTGCGCCACCTCGAACAGTTTCCGGTGGAGATTAACTCTGCGCCCTACCAGACGCTTTTACGGGTCCCAGGCATCGGTTACAAGTCCGCCCAGCGCATTGTTGCGGCAAGACGGCAGAACCGTCTGGATTTCCCGGATTTAAAGCGCATCGGCGTTGTTTTAAAGCGCGCCCTTTATTTTATTACCTGCTCCGGCAGAATGATGTACCATACAAAGCTCGATGAAGATTATATCTGCACCAATCTGATGGCAGACCGCACGCAGATTCCCCGCGAGCTCAGAAACTGTGGTTACAAGCAGCTCTCCCTGTTTGATACGGATACACTTTGTGACCTTGCCATTCCACAGACCACCGTCATCCAGAGTGAGGCTGTCTCATGAACCCGGACATTTAAGAAAGGATGGATTTTGCCATGTATGTATTTGTATGTGAAGACAGCCCGGAAGGGATTTTTACCGGTGTCTATGATGCCTGCGCCAGCAGGCTTGGGCACAAAAATATCCGGCTCACCACCGGAGAGCCGGAAAATTACGAACTTTTTTCTGAATACCGGATTGTCACGCCTTCTGTGGAGAAGACCGCCAAAGTCGTGCGGACGTTAAACGAGCGCTTTGGCAGAGAATTTTACGAAGCCATCTATCAGACTGCAATGGCAAGGGAATCCTCCGATAAACCAGGTGTCTCCCACAAACCCGCCTTGGACAAGGCAGATGCCATCTACCGCACGATTCTCCTTGCGTTCTCCTGCAATGACGGAAACCGCGTTCTTCTCGCGCTCGGAGAGCCATGCGTCATGCGTGTCTTTGAGCTCTGCCGTGCCACAAACCGTGAAGCAGCCCATCTGCTTGGGTTTTTACGCTTTAAGGAACTTGAAAATGGCGTTTTGTTTGCCACCATTCACCCCAAAAATAATGTCCTGCCCTATCTGGCAGAACATTTTACCGACCGGCTTTCCCCGGAGAACTTTATGATTTTTGACGAGACCAGAAATACCGTTGCCATCCATCGTGCCGGAAAGGGCTATCTGCTGACCGATGCCACCGACCTTGACCGCGACAGGCTGACACGCTGTTCCGCAAATGAAGCGGAATACCAGAAGCTCTGGCTTGCCTTCTTTGACAGTATCGCCATCAAGGCGCGCACGAATCCGGATTTACAGATGCAGTTGATTTCAAAACGTTACTGGAAGGACACACCGGAATTATCCCGCACACTCTCATAAGATGCAATGCTTCCTGCGACACATGTTCCCACGCTGGCGTCGGATGTTTTTTCCCGTACCCAACATCATCTCACCCGCGTAAAGAGCCGCATGGCGTTCTCCCAGGTAATCTGCTCGACCTCATCGGTACTGATTCCCTTTATCTGTGCAATTGTATTTACGACGTACGGAATGTTTGAGGAATCATTGCGCGTTCCACGGTGTGGTTCCGGTGCCATATAAGGGCAGTCTGTTTCCAACAGAATCGCTTCCATCGGAACCGCCTCGACAGTCTCCTTTAACTTTCTGGCATTTTTAAAGGTCACAACACCGCCCACTCCAATCCGATAGCCCATTTTGACAAATTCGAGCGCCATTTCTTTGGAATAGGAATAGCAGTGTATCACACCCGGTATCTCCTCTGCGTGGATTTCCTGCATCAGACGCATCGTATCCTCCGCTGCATCCCGTGAATGAATAATGACCGGAAGAGTTTCCTCACGCGCCAGCTCCATCTGTCTTTTAAACCAGTAGCGCTGTGCCTTTTGTACTTCCGGTTCTTTATCCCAGTAATAGTCCAGACCGATTTCTCCTACCGCCACTGTCTTTTCCTGTCTGGTCTGCTCTTTTAACCAGGCGAACGTCTCTTCATTCAAGTCCCCGATTTCGCTTGGATGAACCCCGACCGCAGCGTAAACATAAGGATAATTCTGTGCAATTGCGAGTGTTTCCTTTGTAGAGACAAGTGTTGAACCTACATTTATAATTCTTCCAATTCCGCGCTCCGGCAGGGATGCCAGTAACGTATCTCTGTCCTCTGCAAACCGCTCATCATCGTAATGTGCGTGTGTTTCAAATATCATTATACCTGTTTCCTTTCTGTCCGCCTCAGTTACAGTGAAATATCCACAGACGGCGTACTGACTGCCGCTGTAGCGGAAGCTGGCATCGACGTAGCCATCGAGACATCCCCTGTGCCCATATCTGCAGCGGATGCCATCTCCGCAGAAATCTCGGCTTCTACTTCCGCTTCAATCTCCTGCTGCATCTGCGCACTCAGCTCTACGATAACGCCCGAATTGTCGTCGTAGTAATTTGAGTTATTTCCGTAATGCTCATCCGCCCACGCCTTTAAATATTTAAAATCCGCTTCATTTATTTTCGTCTGCTCCTGATTGCGGTGCTGACGGCGTTTCTGTATCATCTGCTGGCGGATTCGCTTTTCCTGCTGGACTTTTCCGATTTCCTTTGCAGCCATCTTCTGCTTTAACTGCTGCTCCTTCTGTCCGGCACGGCGTTTTACCTCGTTTTTCTGCTGGCGCTCTTCTGTCGCATTCTCCCTCTCGTGCTGTCTTCGCTCCTGCTCTTCCTGCTTAATATTATTTGCCTTCATCTGCGCACAGCGTACCATCCGCTTTGCATGTGCAAGCGCAACCGCCACTTCGCGGCTATCATACTCACCGCTTGCCGCACAGCGTTTTAACATGGATACTCTGCTTTTTGCCTTCACCAATGCTGCATTTGCACTCTGTGTCTTCTTGGCGCGCATAATCTGGCTGGAAATTTCTTTGTGATTGTAGTTAAGCTGTTTTGTCGTTTTCTTTTTCGTCTGACTCTTCGTCATACTCATACTGGAAGCAACGGCTTTTCTGTCATTCTGGTTTTTAATCGTCAGTGTTCCTGATATCATCGCAGAAGTGCTGTTTGCCCCCGCACTGTTTACCATAATACTCATAATCCCCTGTTCCTCCGTGAAAAACATTTCGATAGCATCCATTCCATCGCTACATTCTTCATCGGCAAAAACAGGGGATTTAATAATAACTAATTCGTTACATTTGTTCCGCGCATTAACGCTTCCATCAACTGTGGATATTTGCACTCATAGGTGTGGCGGTCAAACAATCCGAATCGTTCTCCATCACCTTCAAACAATCCATTGTCCCACCATACACACGGTACACCAATCTCGGCTGCAGCCTTCACATAATATTCTGCCCAGGCAGCACGGTCTGATTCATTGTCCTTATTCATTGCACCAAACTCACCGATAATGACCGGTGTTCCTTTGTCAATGTATAATTCCTTGAGCGTTTTCATCAGTGTGTCAATTGCGGCGGTATCTTCATTCCACTCGCTTCTTCCTGCGGTATTTAATGCAAAATCATACGGCTCATATGCGTGTACGGATACCACGATGCGGTCATCGTTTTCCGGCAGTTCAATATGCCTGATTCCCACTGTGCTGTTTGCACCGTAGCCCGGAATCATAAGAATACGATATGGATTGGAGCCTCCGGCGTTACGGATTGCTTCCACGAATGCCTTGTTTGTTGCATTTACAACATCCCAGCCTTCCTGGTCTCCTCCGGTCCACTCTACAGATGTTCCAATTTTTCTTGGCTCGTTCTGTCCCTCAAAAATAAGGTGCTCATCATAATCCTGAAAACGCTCCGCAATCTGGCTCCAAACTGCTTTCATACGTGCACAGGCAGCTTCCTCGTTATCGTAATACGGATAGTTCCAGTCTTCATGATGAAGATTTAAGATGACATAAGCGCCTTTGTTATACGCATAGTCGACAACCTCCTGCACACGGTCCATCCAGCTTTCTGTAATCAGGTAATCCGGTTCGCCTGCCATATGATTCGTCCATGAAACCGGTACACGAATCACATTAAATCCGGCATCAAGCACGGCATCGATGAGTTCCTGTGTCACCTTCGGATTTCCCCAGGCTGTCTCAAATTTAAACGCCATATCCACTCTGGTCAGTCTGTCGCTGGTGGAATCAAGTGTGTTTCCGATATTCCATCCAATTCTCATATTGCTTACTACATTCATCGCATTCATATCCTCCATGTCTACATTTATATTCGGTGCCTTCTCGACAGACGCTTCTGTCTCCTCTGCCACCTGTGTCCCATTCTCCGCTTCTGTACCTGCTTCGCTCTCCTGACCGCCTGCCGCTTCAGATGTCCGGCTTTCCGATGTCTGATTCTCTGATGCCTGATTTCCTCCGGCACTTCCACATCCCGCAAGTCCTGTGACAAAAAGCATTCCTGCAAGCAGTAAACCCAAACCTCTTTTTTTCAATTTTTTCCCTCCCAAAAACGGCTGCCACAGTACAACCCAATTGTCTCTCTGCAGCAGCCGTATGTACATCTTATCTCATTCCGATTTCACGGTCTGTATCATTTGTTACGCTATGCTCTTTAATATAAGCTACAACTTCATCAAGCTTAGTGAATGCAAGACCTACATAGCTGTCTGCACAGCCGTAATAGATTGCAATCTTGCCGGACTCGGAATCATGAATAGTTGCACATGGGAATGTTACGTTCGGTACAAATCCACGCTCCTCATACCACTGTTCCGGTGTCAGCAGGAAGTTCTCACAACGGTATAATACCTTGGATGGATTCTCAAGGTCGAGAATTGCTCCACCGATGGAATATACATATCCGTTGCAGGTTCCGCTTACGCCGTGGTAGAACAAAAGCCATCCCTCTGTTGTCTCAATCGGTGTTGCGCCTCCGCCAATCTTTAAAGATTCCCACCACTCATTTCCGCGGCTCATCACATGTCTGTGCTTGCCCCAGTATACCAAATCCGGGCTCTCGCTGATGAAAATATCACCAAACGGTGTATGGCCGGAATCAGACGGGCGGCTTAACAGCATGTAGTTTCCGTTAATTTTACGCGGGAATAATACAGCATTACGGTTAAATGGAAGGAACGGATTCTCCAGACGTGTGAAGGTCTTGAAATCAGTTGTCTTTGCCATTCCGATTGCTGCTCCGTAGAAATCCTGGCACCAGATAATATAATAGGTGTCTTCTACTTTTACCAGACGCGGATCATATGCGTAAATCGGCATAAAATCATTTCCGTTTTCATCTTTGAATGGAATCTTGTCCTTCTCGATATTCCAATGGATTGCATCTTTGCTGTGTCCAAGGTAAATATATGGGATACCATTTGTCTGCTCACCGCGGAATACGCCGATGAATTCATCTCCATACGGCATTACGGCACTGTTAAAGATACGTGCAACGCCCTCTACCGGGTTGCGGTCAATAATCGGATTTTCAGAATATCTCCATACCGGAGCTCCTTTTAATCCTTCTGGTTTTTCCTGCCATGGCACATTTTTTACCACTGGCGCAATCATTTTTACTTCGCTCATAGCTGCCTCCATATTTTTCATATTCTCTTTTATTTTTTTGCCTCTGCAACGGAATCACGGATGATTAATTTACCACTGATGACTTTTCTGCCATGAACTTCCTCTTCGCCCTTCATCAGCCGTATCAGAATTTCCACAGCGTTTTTCGTCATCTCTTCAATGTTGACTTCCACAGTTGTAAGTCTTGGTGCCGTATAAGTTGCAAACGCATAATTATCAAATCCAACAACTGAGATGTCCTCCGGCACGCGGTAACCCATCCTGCCCAAACGTTCCATCAGAATATATGCGATTTCATCACAGTTACATACAAATGCCGTCGGCATATCTTTTTCCGGAAGCTTTAACTCGATAAACAGTCCATCCTCTCCACGATCCGGAATGATATAATCTTCACGGAGCGGTATGTGATTGACTAAAAGGGAACGGTAATATCCCAGATAACGGTCTAAAATACTCGGTGTGGCATCAATACTTCCAATAAATGCCATTTTCGTATGCCCTTTGCTTACGAGATAATTTGACAACATATACGAACCATATACATTGTCTGTAATAATGCTCGGCACTTCCATATGTCTGTCATAAAAATCCAGATACACCATCGGTATGCCGGATTCCCTGACTTTGTTTAAGTATCCCGATTTAATCTGCCCAAGTACGATGATTCCATCTACTTTCTGTCCAACAACAATGTTTGGCATAATGATTTCGTCCATCATAACCGGTGTCACGACTTCCATGATGGCAGAATAATGAAACTGGGTAAGCTGCATGATGACGCTGTGATACATCTTCATGTAAAACGGAAATGCAGTGGCAGCATTCTCTACATAATGCTCCTCCACAAGGACACCCACATTGTAACTCTTTCCTTCTCGAAACGTTTTCGTTCCAATGCTATAGTGGTATCCCATCTCTTCCGCTGTCTGCTTAATGAGCGCACGAAGCTCGCTTCCTACGCCTTCTTTATCTGTCAGCGCTTTTGAAATCGTAACCGTGCTGACGCCTACTTTTTCTGCAATGTCTCTCATCGTAACGCTTTTTGCCATAAAACATTCCCGCCGTTTCTATTGGTAATACCATTTTTGCGCCTCTTCACTGTCTTCTTCCACCGGAGGCATCAGTTTCCTCAGAATACGTTCCATCGGATAGGACAGAAGATATAAATACACTCCCGGGATTACAAGTATCGCCCAGGGCATCAGATATACTCCTACGCAGGCGATTGCAAAAAGCAATATTCCTGCTATCGTCACCGGCAGATACTTAAATAATACTACCGATGCTATTTTAATCAACTCTAAACTCTTCTTATCAAATCTGGACAACAGGGGATAAATGTAAAGTGCCAGTCCCCAGACCAGAAATGTCACAAATATTAATACCATAAACAGTGCGCTGTTTAGTGTACTGTCATTTTTCCACAAATAAACGACATCTACAATCAGAACTGCCGTCGCAATCAGAAAGATACAGGTCATTGGCAGTGTCTGTTTTAAATTGCGCTTAAAAGAACCCAAAAACTCTTTTCCAATGTAACCGGTTCTATGCTTCACACACTTCGCCATGGTGTAATAAGCTGCCGTCATGGATGCCCCTGCGGTAATCACCGGCAGAGAAAAAAGAATCCACAGGATTCCGGTGAAAAGGATATCACCTAACATATTCATAAATCTGGCAAACGGACCATCGCTGCGAAACATAAAATCCCTCATTTCCTGCTACTGCTGTTTTATGGCTTTTGCACGGTGGGAACCGGAATCGGTTCCCGTCCGTACATCCACCAAACTTAATCCTTATTTGTAGAAGCCGTCCAAAGCATCCTGTACGTTCTGTTTATAGGACTCCTGGAACTGAGCTGCGGTCATCTCGCCATTTAATAACTGTGACCAATCCCATTCAAGACCTAAAGAGTTCCACAGGTCGAATGCACCTCTTGTTCCCATGTACTCCATAACTTTGTAGTTCTCTTCTGTGATAGCACAGTCTTCCCACCATGTTAAGTCACCGTCACGAAGATCGGTATCGCCATGGTACCAGTTCTGCCAATCATAGAATACATTGTATACAAGTTCCGGATCCTCAACACCTGCCGGAATCATCCAAGCATTACCGGAAGATACGTTCTTGAACTTGTTAGTAGCTTCATCACCGCTTGGTCCGATTGGCCATGGGCACCATACAACGTCAAATCCAAGGTTTGCATCCTGGTTTGCAGAAGAAATCCAGGCTGCGTCAATCCAGAAAGCAACTCTTCCGTCCATGTAGCAGTTCTGGTTGTAATCAAAATCCTCTGAATTCCAAGGATTTGCAACGTGGTCTACATTGTACATGTTGTAGATGAAATCAAGTGCTTCAGCAACTTCCGGGCTGGAAAGGTTCTCTGTATCGCTCATTGCAATACCGGTACCGTTGCTCATTAAAAGGTTATATACAAGGAAATCCCATCTCGAACCATAACCATATACATCTGTCACACCATCTCCATCGGTATCCTGGGTCAGAGCAAGCATATACTCTCTCCACTTATCCCAGGTCCACTCGCCTCTTTCATATAAAGCGTTCGGATCCTCAAGACCTGCTTCGTCTAACATCTGCTTATTGTATGCAAGCATATAAGTACCAGCCAGAAGCATCTCTGCACTGTTGGACTGAAACAAATATACACCATCGTCAGTTCCGATGTCTACCTGAGAAAATACCATCTGGTCGTTAAAGATATCAGAATCAGCCGGAAGAATGTCCTCAAGGTTTGTAGCAAATCCGTTCAATGCTGCCGGAATACCAAAGCTTAAGTCCACTTCGTAGATATCGCAGTCCGGTGCACCTGCAAGAATAGAGGTATTGATGGACTCCTGTGTACCTGCATAAGTAAGGTTTACGAATTCAATCTTTACGTTATATTTGTCTTCAACTTCTTTTACGATATCGAAGTGCTTCTGTGCAAGTTCCTCATCAGAAACGCTCGGGTCATCATGGATATCCGTATCGGTACTGTCATAGTAATGGTCATACCAGGTACCAATCTTGATGGTTCTTGTCTCACCATCATTGCGAACGGTTGCAGAGTTGTCATCTGCAGATGCGTTGTTGTCACTTGCCTCATTTCCCGTATTGCTCTCTGTGCCTGCTGCTGCGCTGTTATTGTCGCTGCCGCCGTTGCTGCTTCCAGCTCCTGCATTTGTGTTACCACAGGCTGCTGCTCCTACAAGCATTGCTGTGCTGAGTCCAAGAGCTAATACTCTCTTATAATTTTTCATGTTTTAATTCCTCCTTTTTTACCTTCACCTAAGAACCCGCGGGGCAAGGCAAGTTGCCCCGGCAGACTCCGATTTTCAATTTATTATTCTACAGCGGTTCCTACGGATACGCTGTAAACCTCCCATGCGCCGGATGCTTCACACTGCATTGTGGTTCCCCATGCAGATACATCGTCGCCGCATACTGCTGCAATCTGCTCGTATGTAATCTGGCAGGTCTTTCCGTTGAAGACTGCAGAATCGCTTCCGCTTCCATCAGCGTTACCCTGACCTACTCTCATCCAGCCTGCGGTCGCGCCTGGCATTACAAGCCACATATCTCCGTTTTCGCTGGTGTAATTAATGGTAACTACAGAACCCGGAACTAATGCATCAATGATTTCCTGCGGCATATCGAAGCCGTTCTGTGCCCAGCCGTCTCCGCTGGTTGCAAATCCTTCAAATTCTACCGGATTCTTAACCATTGCAAATTCTGCTGCTTTTCCAACCTTGACACCGTAAACTTCCCATGCACCGGATGCTTCACACTGCATTGTGGTTCCCCATTTTGATACATCGTCACCGCATACTGCTGCAATCTGCTCGTAGGTGATGTAGCACTTGCTTCCGTCAAATACTGCAGAATCGCTTCCGCTTCCGTCTGCATTACCCTGGCCAACTCTCATCCAGCCTGCTTCTGCACCTGGCATTACAAGCCACATATCTCCGTTGTCACTGCTGTAGGTAATCTCTACAATAGAGCCCGGAACTAATGCATCGATGATTTCCTGCGGCATATCATATCCGTTCTGTGCCCAGCCGTCTCCGCTGGTTGCAAATCCTTCAAATTCTACTGCATCTGTAATAGAATAATTCGGAGCCTTTGTTCCAACTTTTACGCTGTAAACTTCCCAAGCACCGGATGCCTCACACTGCATTGTAGCACCCCAGGTAGATACATCGTCACCACATACTGCTGCAATCTGCTCATAGGTAATCTGAGCAATGTTCTTAGAGCCGTTGATGACTGCTGCATCGCTTCCGCTTTCGTCTGCATTGCCCTGACCAACTCTCATCCAGCCTGCTGCTGCGCCCGGCATTACAAGCCACATATCTCCGTTTTCACTGCTGTAAGAAATTTCTACAACAGAACCCGGAACTAATGCATCAATAATTTCCTGCGGCATATCATAGCCGTTCTGTGCCCAGCCATCTCCACTGGTTGCAAAGCCTTCAAACTCTACTGCATTCTTTAAGCTGCAAAGGTTTGATCTGTCAACGCCGGTATCTGCTGCTGCATATTCAGCAGAGGTATCAGCTGCTAAGACATTTCCGGATGCATCTTTGAATACGATGTTGTCAACGTAGAAATCTGCCGGTGTCTCGCCGGCATCTGTTTCAAGAGAAACTACCATGTAGTTTCCTGCCACAAAAGACTGTCCGTCCGGAACCGTATAGGTAACGGTCTTTGGATTTGCGGTCTCAAGATATACGGACCACTCCTGTGCATTCTTTGCATTGTCTTCGCCAAGGAATGCATAGATATTACCGGAAGTTGCTGCAAATGTTCCGTCAGAACGGGAAGTACCGATGGACATCTCAACTGTCTTCACGGAAGAAGCGCTGTCCCCAAGAAGCGCATCCACCTGAATACCAAGGAATCTTGCTTTGCTGGAAGCTGCGGTTACCTTTAATGCCTTAGATCCTGCAAAATCTTCTACAGAAAGTGCGGAATCATCGCCTGCGGAATTTACAGTTTTGTCAACTCCGACAAATCCGTACACCCCATCTTCAAAGTCGATACTAACCTCACCTGCGTCTGCTGCATCATTGTCGGCTGTGCCGGCATCTGATGCCTGTTCTGTGGCCTCTGTTGCCCCGCCCTGTTCGCTGGTAACTTCTGTGCCGGCTCCTGCGGTATCTCCGCCGTTTGTCTGCGCACTGTTGTCACCACAGGCAGCCATGCTCAAAGTCATTGCTGCTGTCAACGATAATGCCATGATTTTTCTTGCTTTCAACTCTTTCTCCTCCTTTAAAATAGTTGTTTTTATAAGATAAGTGCATCGCCTCTTACCCGACGATACCACTTCTCTCAACACCCTCAATAAACTGCTTTTGTAATGCTATGTAAATAATGATAATTGGAATCATAATCAGCACAATACCGGCATCCAGGAACAATTCCAGAATATTCGGGTCTAAGATTTTCTCTACGTTTGAAATGGTTGCCTCAATGGTAGAAATCTTCTTACTGATTACGATGTCATCGCTAATCAAAAACAAGTTTGCGTAAAACGTATCATTGTACTGCCATACCATAGAAAAGATTGCTACGGTTACAACAGACGGAAGTGCGTTTACTAACATAATTCTGAAATACGTATACCATGTTCCGGCTCCGTCCACAAATGCCGCTTCCTCAATTTCCTTCGGAAGTCCGCGGAAGAACTGATTGAAAATGTAAATATAAAGACCGGAGCGTAAACCACATCCAAATAAGGTCATGATATACATCGGTATCGGGGTGGACAGAAGGTTTACTGCCGAACCCGTTGTAAGCTTCAGGATTCCAAATACATCAAACTTTGCAAATGTCATGTAAAGTGGAAGCATGATGGTGTGGGTCGGAATTACAATCATTACGACGACACATCCAAACAATAACTTCTTAAACGGAAAATCATATCTTGCAAATCCGTATCCGACCATAGAACATACCAAAACCTGAATCAGCATCAGTGTCAGTGAATACAGAAGAGATGCCGTTACGGTTCTGCCGTAATCGAGATACTGGATTGCTATCTTGTAACGCTCTAATGTCGGCTCCTGCGGAATCAGGTAAACCATCGGGTTGTAGTTATCCGCATCGGAGAAAAAAGAACTGCTGATGATACCAATCACCGGTCCTAAGATAACATAGCAGATTCCAATGATAAGCACTAACCGGAAGAATCCAAGTAAAAACGCTTTTCCACTTGTTGCCCAGCGCACTCTGTCATTGGCAAACTGTGAATCTTCTTTCCAGTCTTTTAATCCGCCCTTTAAGGAATCCAGCGAAATTTTTTTCTTTGCCTTTTCCATCTTTTTTCTCCTTTCCTAATTATAGTAGAACGTCCGCTTCTGAATGAACCTGCATACAAGAACCAGAATCAAACAGGTGATTACGGTCGAAACCAGACTGAATACGGAACTTAATCCATAATTCATTTCCTTAAACGCTGTGTTGTAAGCAAGCTCTACTACATCGGATTCGGTAAAGCTGTCTACAACGGTATAAACAACGTTCGTGATAATGTGAGGCATTACCATCGGGAAAGTAACCTTCCAGAATGTCTCATAAGCGGTTGCGCCTTCAATCTTGGCAACCTCGTACATGGAGCCCGGAATGGACTGCAATGCCGCGATGAAGATGATAATCTGTACACCGGAAGCATTGATGATGTCGCTGATTCGGCCAACCGCTCCGGATATGTACTGGATAATGCTCTCCGGAAGTCCCAGTGCACTAAACATCTGAATATAATACTCGATGCTTACACCGCTTCCTGCCGCCGCTGCTGCCATTTCTGCACTGGCGTTTGAAATTCCGCCGCTCATCATGCTTCTTGCCAGATCCATCGCATCCATGATTGCTCCGGAATTAAGGATAACCGGTAAGAAGAAGATGGCTCTTACCAACGTTCTTCCCTTAAACTTTCTGTTTAACAACATTGCCATAAACAAACTGAAAAAGGTAATGAGCGGTACATCGATTAACATATTGCCAATGGATGTGGTAAGAATCTGTTTGTAGGTTGCATGTGCGCGGAACGCATAAATGAAATTGTCGAGTCCTACAAACTTGAGGCTATAGCCCCCGCCGGGATTCACGGTCAGCTCTGACAGTGAAAACTCGACGGTCATAATCAGACTTCTTAAGTAAAAACAGATAAATCCAATCAACCATGGAAGGATGAATATTAATCCTGTAATACTTCGTTTCGTTGAAAGCGACATTTTTTTCTTTTTTTTCTGTTTTTCCATTATCTCGCTCCCCCTATTCCAAAGTTTCTCGCAGGAACCTTTACTCCGTCAACGGTCTGATCCTCAGTTCCGCTGTTGATGTAAATCGTAACTCCATTGCTGTATGTGACAGCCCGCAGATTGTCGTCTAAGATTTGATGGTTTGTGATATATGCACCATTTACATTCTTCAATGCTTCATTTACCTGCGCATAAATTGCTGCCGCATCATCTTTCCAGTTCGCATATGTGGTAGAGTAGAACCGGTTTAATCCGGTATTCTTAATCTCACTGGAGTTCTCATAGGAGAACATGAAGTGCGGAGACGCTCCGGCTTCCACCAGATTCAATACGATATCCGTCTTATCATAAGTATCACTTAAGTTAATCACGCTTCCGGAATAATCAATATATCCGTGGAGCAGCATCTCGTAAAACGGTACTGTCTCATCCACAATGTAGTAATCATTGTCCGTCAGTGGAACATTCAACATATCATCCGCATATGCAAAAGAGTAATCGTTTCCGCTGTTAATCATGATGTTTTTGTTGGTCTCTTCCATCTGTGCTAACGATGCGTTTACAACGTCGAGTGCTTCTTCGCGGTTAATGATGTTTGTTCTCTTCTTATCGGAGTGAAGCTCGCTTCCCAAATCTCTTAAGGAAATTCCGGAAATATCGTACTTCGTTATCCTGGAAGAAAACTTATCGGTATATCTTACCAGGAATTTCGGAGATACCAGATAGTAGTGGTTCTCATCGTATCCAAGTCCCGAAGTCTTACGAAGGGTTGCCGGGTTTACAAGTCCAAGCTCTGCCACATATCCGGCTCCGTAATAACGGGCTGTTTCATTTCCTTCAGAGTAACGCCTGCTGATGGAGGTTACCTGCTGGAACGCCACATCTGCGTAGAAGGTTCCGCCGTTTGCGGTCACTGTCTGGCTTAAATCTTGCAGTCCGGATTTTCCACCGAGCTTCTGTGGAACCTTAATCTTATCCACAACGTCGTGGTAATATCCACGATTCATCCAGCCCTGATAGTTCATTACCTGATTCGTAATTCCCTGTGCTGCCAAATCGTTTGAAATCTCTTCCGCCTCATCAAAGGTTGTCATTGCGTACATTCCCTGATGCTGGCTTCCAAGGATAAATTCTGTCATTCCGACACCGCCTAAGATGTCATAGTAGAACTTGATGTCCTCGCTGTCTGATTCCTTTGCGGTGAGAACGCCTTCATTTACCAGGCGGTTTCTGTAATAGTTTGCGGCACCTGCATAACCGCTGTTTTCATCGGTCAGCATGGTGTATTTTACGGTAAGGTTTGCATCGTAGAAGTTGGTCTCTACAATTGGAATATCTGCTTCGTTTCCAGTTGTACCAAACATGGACAATTTGTCGTTTCCGCGGAGTACAAATGTAGGATATACATAATTGTACTCGTTAATCTTGCCGGATACACCGGCGGACAGATATGCAAAGGATGCGCCATCCTCAATCGTTGCAAATACGCTGCTGTCCTCACGGAAGATTCCGAAGAGCGCCATCTTTACGTTCTCTGTATTCTCACGAACGGTATACTCGGCTGCTAACGGGTCGATTCCGTATACATATTCGGAGTAGTTCTCAACGGTTGTCTTTCCATTGTTGAAGTAAATCAGGGAACCGGAACCGTTTGGTACTAACATATAACCGTCTTCATCCGTTCCTGCTGCTCCAAAGTATCTTAAAAGCTGGATACGGAAAATGCTTCCGTCGCCGTTTTCTTCTACTCCGCTCATCGGAACGGATACATCCACTGCATCTCCATCAAGGCGGTACTCAAGTGGAATAATAAAGGAAATCGGTACTGCTCCATCTACTCCGGAATTCTCCATCTCACGGATGTAATCTTCCTCAGTAAATCCGGCTGCTTCGAAGTATTTATTTAACTTACGAAGCTGGGATGCTCCCTTTACTGCGGATTCCAGCAATTCCATGTAACCGTCTGCAACATCACTCTGAACGTACTTCTTTGCAACCTGTTTTGCATCGTCCTCAGAAAGCGCTGCCTTTACGTTGTTTAATGTTTCCTCACTGATGTACTGCGGTACAATACCGGTTGAACTTGAAAGGTCTCCCATCGTGTAGATGAACCGGATTCCATTTTCAATCGACTGTGTTTCCAGCTGTCCGATGGAAGTGCTGTACGTATAGGAATCAAAAGTTCCCTGCGTTCTTGACTCATTGAAGTAATCCACAATAATCTGTGACTTCATGTAACTTTTGTTTGTGCCGTTGGCAACTGCATCGTCATCTGCGTTCTGCGGATTGGAGTAGGTAATCTGACCGTTTCTCTTATCTTCCACAGCCACCTCTCCGGTCTCCGTATTCACGTAAAGTTTTAACGTATCGTTTTCCGCTGCAAGCTCCATTCCTTTTACATCTGAGGAAGATTCCTTAATCGGGGTAAATTCTTTGCCCTCCTCGTAGCTGTAGGAAGAAAGGTCTTTCTGATAATCATTATAGAAATAATAGCGGATCATCCAGTGTGCAAAATAAATAACAAAAACTGCCAGGATGAGGCTTACAATGGCGATTAAAATCTTTTTACTTTTACGCATTTCATCCTCCTCCTATACCCGGAATATCAGTTCCTGATAAATACTATGGAAGAAACTGTATACCTGATTAATTAAGTCTACAAAAAGTAAAACTACAAATATGATAATAAACATTGCAATAAAGGTTAAAATAATTGTGAGAAGTGTTTTTCCCAGTGTGTAATTGTGCACCTCCATAATTCCCATCAGCATCATGAGAAGGCTGTAGGCGATTCCAAGTCCCATGATAATTCCGTAGAACGCGCCCTCTTCCTGTGATACATACTGGCTGAAAACGGTTGCAATGTTAAAGCAGACTATCATCGGTGTCATTGCATAGCCGATGGCAATTGCAATGTCTTTGAGTCTTCCCTCGCCTTCCATCAGGCAGGTAATCGACCAGTTTCCGATACAGAAGAGCAGATACAGTAATAATACTGCGATAAGCTCTGTCGCCGCATTGACGGTCAACGGGTCGGTGTCATTGACAACGAAGCTTGCCGACATACGGTTGATGGAAAAACTGAAGGAAAACAGGATGACCAGCACGATGGCGATTGGAACGCTTCCTCTGTCGCGGTGACGGATTTCATAATAGGCATCCATCGGATGACTCACCGTATAAAAAGCATATTTCCATTTTTCCTTTGAAAATAACTCCTTCATTTAAGCAAGTCCTCCTTTCCCGTTTGCTCTCTTAAGCGCCCGTTTTTTCTTTAATTTTTCTTTGAAAAACTTGTTGTACACTACCAGTACCACAATCAGTACAATTACGGTACTCATAACTGCTCCGAGGCTGTCTGTCAAAACCTCGTTACGATAACGCTTCCATGCGATGGAATAATACTTGCGGTTCATACCGAGCTTTAAGTACTTCATCGCCTCCTTGTTGTCACCGGCAGTCAGATATGCTTTTCCGATACCGGTATTTGCCAGCTCATTGTCTTCGTTAAGCTTTAATACTTCCTGCCATTTATCGATTGCCTGTGTCTCATCACCGTCATAACGAAGTGCTACGGCATCGTTAATCAGGGAACCGTAACGGGTTTCCCCGAATTTTAAGATTGCTCCATAGTAGGCATCCAGTACGATAATCTGGTCTCCGATGCTTTCGATGGCAACCGGAGTGTTGAAGGTTCCCTCCTGGCTTCCAAGTCCACCGAAGATATAAAGGAGATTTCCTTCCTTATCATAAGTAAAGATACGTCCGCGCTTGCGGTCTAACAGGGAGTAAATTCCGTGTCCTCTGTATACTACATCAGTAAACTCTGAAGCTCCGCTGTAGGTTCCGTAAGTTCCTGTCACAATATCTCCGCCAAGGTTCTCATTCTCACCTTTCTGGATAACGTCCTCACCTCTTGGATTCAGACGTCTGACACCCTGTACGCCGTCCGCATCAATGTTGGATGCGTATACGAAACCGTCGCTGTCGATGTCGATTCCGGTAAACTCAGTCGGGATATAGAGCTGCTGTTTGGAACGCTCTTCCTTACTTGCAAGTCTTCTCCAGAACTTCTCCCACATGGTAATCTTAACCTCGATGGTTCCGAAGTATCCGGTAAAATCGCCGCTGCTCTCAAATACCAGAATTCCTTCAAATGCGTTCTTGGCGATGACATATACACGGTCTGCATAGTCAACGGTTACCTTTAACGGTACGAAGTCGAATCCCTCTTCGAGGATTTCGGACTGTGGGTTATCCACAATCTTTACAAATTCACCTTCCGGTGTCAACACTACGATTCGCTTGTTGTTGGAATCTGCAACATAAAGCTCATTTTTTTCTGATACACATACACCGTATGGTGCATTGAAGGTATCGTCTGCGCCGTCTCTCCTGAAAGAATCAATCACGCGGACTACTTTGTTTAAAGATTCATCGAGAACCACAATCCGGTTATTTCCGGTATCTGCCACATATACCAGACCATCCGGTGCCACACATAAATCCTGTGGTTCCTTAAAATCTGTCGTTCCTGCTGAAAGCCCTGTTGTTCTGCCGTTTGGCACATAAGCTGCCGGTGTTAAAACGATATTTTTACGATAATCATAATTGTAAGTATCATATGGTAACTCTTCCGCAAGTGCTGCCATACAGGGTGAGGTAACCACCATCACGACTGCGGCGAAGAAGGCAGCAATCTTTGTAAACATTTTCTGTTTTTTCATTCTGCTCCTCCCGTCAATCCTTCATACCGGATGTGGTCATGGTTTCCAATACGTTGTTCTGGCAGATTAAGAAGAACGTAATCGGCACTGCTGCAATGATAAAAGTTACTGCTGCTGCCGCACCTGCTCTTGCCGTACCACCTGCCGTAATCTGCTGTAAGGCATACTGTAAAGGCTTTAACTCCTCATTTCTCAAGAAAAGGCTTCCTGTATTTCCCCACATCTGCTGGAACTGGAAAATTGCCAGTGTCAGCCATGCCGGTTTTACGTTTGGCATTACGATGGACCAGAAAATCTTCCACTCGGAAGCACCGTCAAGTCTCGCCGACTCCATCAGGGAATCCGGGAGCTGTTCCATGAACTGTTTCATCAGGTAAAGACCCATACCAAAGGAAAACGCCGGAAGGATTAATGCTGCATAAGTGTTGTTGATGTGCAGCCAGCTGATGATTAAGTACTGTGGAATCTGTGTAACGGTCCAGGAAAACATCATGGACAATACAACCATGCTGAACAAAATATCTTTTCCCGGAAATTTATGCTTTGCAAGCGGGTAGGCTGCAAGGGAAGCACAGATAACGTGTCCTACCATACCGCCTCCGGTAATCAGGATGGTGTTTAATATGTATCTGGAAAACGGTACCCAGGAGTTGTTCATTAATACGAACAGGTCGGAGAAGTTTTCCAGTGTGGGGTTTCTTACGAAAATCTTCGGTGGGAACTGGAAGATTTCGTCGAGTGGCTTTAACGCATTGTTGATAATCATGACAAGCGGCAACGCCATGAACACACCACAGATAAACATGATGACGAACAATATTGTGTTTCCCGCCATGGAGCGGTTTAATTTTTTCTCTCTTCGCTTAAAGAACCGTCTTTTTCTGCCAGAAGGTGTCTGATTTTTCTTTTTCATTATTCTCCAACCCTCCTTAACAGTTTCTGTACCAGTTTATTGGTTCCTACCATGAGTAAGAACAGTACGGTTGCAATGGCGGATGCATAACCCATATCAAATCGGGTGGAACCGTAATCTAAAAGGTGAGTTACGACGGTTGCACCTGCGTAGTTGACAGATGGGTTTCCGGCTAACTGGATGGAAATATCTGCTACTGCAAAGGACTGTGTAATCTGCATAACCGCACCGAACATCAACTGCGGTTTCATTGCCGGAAGTGTTACATACCATAATTCCTGCCAGCGGTTCTTGATACCGTCTAATGCGGCTGCCTCATACAGGCTCTTATCTACGGTCTGGAGACCTGCGATAAAGGAAAGGAATCCGGTACCAAGTGATAACCACAACTGAACTACGATGAGTACCGGAAGAACGTATTTCTCGGTCTGCATCCAGAGGATTGCTTCATCGATAATTCCAAGTTTTAACAAAATACCGTTTAAGTATCCGTAACGGTCACCGGTAAGGATTAAGTTCCATACCATGTATGCGTTACCACAGATACTCGGTGCATAAAAGATTAAGGTTAAGAAAGAACGAAGCTTTCCGGAAAACTCATTGATAATCCATGCAAACAGTAAGCAGAGGATATAACTGATTGGTCCGGTGATTACTGCGAACAGTAACGTATTCTTTAAGGCAATGAGGAAAATGTCATCCTCAAGAAACAGCTTGATATAGTTGGACCATCCGGTGAAGGTTGGCCACTCGAGCATGTTAAAATAGGTAAAGCTCAGTATGATTGAAATGACAACCGGAAGTACTGTAAACAGAAAAAACAGGATGAAATACGGTGCCATCATTGCATAAGAGACACGGCTTTTCTTGATACGGTAGCGCAATGTCTTCTGTTTTGCCGCAATTTCCAATGCTTCCTGTGAGACGCTTCCTGTCGTTGGTGTCGTCTGTTGTGCCATCGATATTTCCTCCTTTCTAATTTCCTGCTAACGGGAGACCTAACTCCTGCCGCTTGTAATCAATCTCTGCATTGATGTAGATAACCTTATCCATCAATTCCTCTCGCGGGGATGCAGTGTCTGTTTCGGTTGTTACAGTGTAGAATGCATTATTTACGTTACGCCAGGAGTAATATCCTCCGGGTACCTGTGGGATTCCTTTTACCCACTGGAATGCATCCTCAAGTGCTTCGTAATCATCCACCGGCCAAGGCATATTGCTGAATGCCTCTAAGTTTGCGGTCGGCACACGGGCTGCAGAACCCATAAGACTTTCCATCTCCCGTCCGTACTGTGTCTGTACGTCTGCGGAAGTCCACCATTTTAAGAACTCCCAGCAGGCATCCGGATATTCGGTGTCTGCCATGATGATGCTGGCAAGTCCGGTACAGCCTACGCTTCGGTCAATCGTTCCATCTTCCTGTACGGTTCCCGGAACCGGAGCAAAATCCCAAAGTCCTGCGATATCCGGTGCGGATACAACCAGGTTGTTGTAGGTGGTATAGTCTGCGATGATAATCGGACATTCACCGGTACGGAAACGCTCCTCAGCACTTGTTGCTTTATCTAACTTATAATCTGTGTAGAACTCACAATATTCTTTGAAAGTGTTGACTGCTACGTCCGAATCTAACATGGAACGTGAGCCGTCTTCTGAGTAATACTGTCCGCCGTTCTGATAGAGCAGCATTGCAAAAATCTGTTCACTCGGCAACATACCAAATTCCATCTGGTTCTTGGAGAGGATTGTCATTGCCACCTTAACTTCATCCCAGGTCTGTGGAACTTCCATTCCAAGTTCAGCAAGGATATCCTTGCGGTAGAACATTACCGGGAAGGTAATGGTCTCCGGAAGTGCGTATACCGCACCATCAAAGGAGAATGCTGTCATCGCCGCATCGGAAAAACGGGATGTTACTTCGTCCAAATCATCAAACTGTGTCAAATCCAATACCGCGTTACGGATACCGTAGTTGACTGGTGTATCATTTCCGGTATTTAATACCGCTCCTGCAATTCCGTTGGTATTTGCTACCTGAATTGCCACATCCGGTCCCTCGCCCGCTAACTCTGCACGAAGCAGTGTTGACATATCTACGAGCTGTACATTGACGTTCACGCCGGTTTCATTTGTGAAGGTTTCATCAATCATTGCCTTGATAACGTTTGCCTGGTCACGTCCGGAACCAATCCAGAGTGTGATGGTTTCGTCTGTTCCGTCATCGGATTCTGCAACGTTACCAATCTGGTTGTAATCAATAATGAAGGAGTAGAACAATCTCTTGCACTCGTAACCCGCTTTTGCAAGGAAAGAAGTATTGTCGTAGGAAATTGTCTGGTCTGCGGAGTAAATATTAATGCGGTCGATTGCAAGCGGCTGGTCGATTACCTGGGTAATCCAGTTTCCGCAGGCACGGGCATTAATCTTATAAGCACCGATGGTTCTTACAAAATATTCCGCATCATCAATCAGGTCATCGAGCTGGTCTCTCATCGTAATGAGTACGGTCTCTTTATCTGATTTCTTTCCGGTTAAGTTCTGTAAGCTTGTGATTGCTGCATCAAGCTGATCTCTTACTGCTACAAGTTCATCATGAAGCCCCGGCAGGGTGTTTTCAATCTGATAGTCACGGTAGGTATCCGGAGATACACCGGTAATCTTAATAATTTCTCTGTAAATGCTGTTTAACTGCTGTACGCAGTCTTCTACTTCACTTACGATTGTAGAGAAGTCACCAAGTACCACTTCCATGCGGATGGTGTGATGTCCTTCTTCCAGGTAGAACGAATATGGCGTTCCGGAATCATCTGAAAGAACATCCTCTCTCCAGCTCTGGTCATAGTTAAAACCGTAAGCTTCCATTTCCTTGAAAGGAACCTCCCCGTCAATCATGATTCGGCGGGAAACGTAAGTACCGCGGACATAATTCTGACAATCATAAAGAGAAATATTGTAATATCCGGTCTCTGCAACATCAAAATCCCATTCAATCCACTGTCCTACCAGTCTCCAGGAGTTTCCTCCGATGGTGTTATTAAGCAGTTCCTTCGCACTTGCCGGAGATACTGCCGGAGAAGACTGGTCCTGAATCGGGTAAAGCATCTGGGAAGATGTCTTTGTCGGGTTTTCACCCTCGATTACAATCTTCTGACCGGTGGTGTCTGTCGCACCAGCCGCATCATTTGCTGCCTTAACCGTTGCATAATCTTCTGTCTCTGTCGCATTGCTCAATGTAATCGAATGGATTAACATTGGCTCACGAAGGGAAAGAAGTGAAATGGTATGTGTTCCTTTTGTCAGATATACAGACAATGGAGAGGTAATATAACCATCGCTGTCATATACAAAGCTGGTCATCCATTCCGGCGCTTCTTCCATACCCGGCTTGCAGTCGTTTCCCTGGTTATCCTTTTCCCAGACATAGGAAACGGAACCATTTGTGTTGTCTCCCTGCTCTGCCTCGTATTTCCATACGCGGTGGAAGGTAAGTAAAGATAACTCGCCGTAAGGAAGTTCTCCATCTACGAAAATGCTTCGTTCAATATCAGAGTTCTTACCCTCAATCGGATAATATTCCAACGAAAGATTATAAAATCCTTCTTCTTTTATCTCTACCTCGTACTCTACCAGTGAATCCTCGCTGGTATAAATACTGTCACCGGACATTCCCTCATAATCCGTATAGATGACCGGCTCTGTCGAAACATCGCTCTCATCATAACGGACGCAGTCCTCTGCGCCGATTGTGACAGGTTCGGACGGATATACCGCATCAAACTGATTCACATAATCCTTGTAATCCGGCACGGAATCATTGACTGAGTAAGTACTTACGATGTCATCGTATTCGTCCATTGTCAGGTCCGTCATGGCGTAGGTGTTGGTCACTGCCTGTGGCAGCATTGTAAAAACCATTCCAACGATTAAAAGCGCCGAAGCTGCTCTCTTTAATCCATTATAAGCCTTCATGCCTTACCTCTTTCCTTTCATTTTTCTGCTGTTTTCGTTCTCTCTTTTCATAATACCATGCATCTTCGTCTCCCTCTGCCTTCGGCATATATGCCAGCAGAGCCCGTTCCATCAAGTAGGTTGCCAACAGGCAGAACACTCCAGGAACGATTACCACACAGGGCATTGGTAAAATGAAAAACAACATCCATACTACAATCGCAATTCCTGCAATCATTGCCACTGTTATCGGAAGAAACCGGATTGCCATCACAAAGGACAGTTTCCAGATTCCGGATAATTTCATTTCAAATCGTGACAACACCGGGAACACATACACGATGACGCAGGAGCCTATCACGAGAAGTCCCAGATAAACTGCCATCAGATGTCTGTTTCCTGCTGCCTGTGCTGTAGTTTTCCCAAGATACAGGATTGCCGCGCCAAGCAGAATCTCAATCGTCAGAAGACATCCTCTTCCAAGTGTCCGTTTCATGGAGCCGAAAAACTCTTCCAGTGGGTTGCCCCTCTCATGCCGGATGCTTTTCACAACCGCGTAGTAAAACGATGTCAGCGCCGGTCCAATGGTCACAACCGGAATACAGCAGAGGATAAATGCAATATTTAGCAGAATCAGCTCTCCAGTTTTCTGGAGAAACTGCATCAGCCGTCCCTCATAGGAAAACCATTCTTTCACGTTCATCACCCTTTCTGTCATCAGTCACGAATCGGATATGTCTTCAAATCCGGCAATTCATCCAGCGTGATGACGACATCGCTGTCGTATGCTTTTTTCAGCATCTCAGTGTCGGTATACTGTTCGCTGTAAGAATAGATTGCACTGCTCTTTGCCACAAATTCGCCGCCCCAGGTACAGAAGAATCCCCACATTGCTCCGTCCCGTACTGCAAGATCCGGGTCAAACACACATCCGTTTTCCGAAAGGACAACCATTTTTTTGGCTTCCGTATAATCGACTGCTTCCAGATACTTATTTACCTGAGAAGTGTAAACCTGTTCTCCCGGATAAATGTCTTCTCCGATGATGTCTACATATTCATCTCCCGGATACCATTCCTTATCCTGACCGTTCCACAGCCAGATCAGGTTATTGAGGCCATACTCATTGGTAAGTTTGTCATAAAGAAGAATGTATAACTGTTTGTAAGCTTCCGGTCCGCTTGCGCCCCACCAGAACCAGCCGCCGCTTGCTTCATGAAGCGGTCTCCAGAGAACCGGAACATCTGCTTCCTGTAAAATCTGAAGCTGTTTGGCAATCGCATCAATGTCCTGCATTAAGAGGTCATATCCTTCCTGGTCTTCTCCGTTCATAATCTTTGCCAGGTCAATGTTGGTTGCCTCCGTCCTAAATCCGCTGTACCACTCTCCGGTAAGATATTTTGTCGGTGCGTTCCAGTGCCAGCAGAAAGTAACGATTCCTCCGTTTTCCCAGAAGTTGATGGCGTAGTCCGTTGCTTTAGAAGTGCTGCCATTCTCCACACGGGAAGGCGTATACTCAATAAAGTCAAGTCCTAACACCGCCGGATACTTTCCGGTTTCCTTATTGATAACCGTCATTTCCTTTCCAAACTGTCCGGTATCACAATACTGTCCGGAAAGAATGCTGCTTCCATAGGTATCGGCGAGATAACTCATCAGACGCTTTGCACTGTCGGTCGCATTCTTGTTACAAAGCTCTGCGGAAACTTCGTAAATCGAAGTATCAATCGGTTCTGCCGTCTGTACAATCAGTTTATCGATGTACACCCAGCCCCAATACTTGGAAACGGAAACCGCATGCTGTCCGCTTGTGAGATATACCCGGTTTACCACGGAATCTGTAAAGGTCTGCTCGGAAACACTTATGGTTCCAAGGCTTTCACCATCCACACTCACATAATTTTCTTTGTAGTCGCCGCTGCTTGCGCTGATGAAGTCCAAATCGTAAAACCCGTCTTCTGTAATTTCAACCTGAAAGGTACAACTGTCATCATCTTCCGCAAATCCTGCTGCATAACCGCTTCCACTGTAACCGGAAACCTCGGATTCCGCATGTACGTTACCGGAAAACTCTGCATCCTCCGCTTCATAAGTTCCGACTACTTCCGGAACAAATGTTTCTTTCTCCGTCTCGGTGTCTGTGGCACCCGCATTACCTGCACAGGCGGTTAATCCTACTGTAGCGGCTGCAAGAATTCCCGCAGCGCCTCTCCATCTCTTCATCATATTCCCCCCTAATGAACCAAACATTTCTGCTTTTATGTCCCCACATAAGTAACAGAATTTTCGTTCTGTTTTGGTTATCAGTTTTGTTAAGTAATTTTAAGTAACTAAAGTATAGCCCACTTAACCTCCCATTTCATCATTTATTATTGCATTTAATTATTCATTTGTGCTCATGTTGTGCAGTTCGTCCATTTATACAAAAATAAAATGGCATTTTTGTGCAATTATACAACGAATATTTTTCTCATATTAACGATTAACAGTCATTTTTCCCTTAAAAAATTAAGCTGTCGAACCTTTGGTTTGACAGCTTCCCTTAGAATATGTTAAGTTACCTTATAGTTCATAAAGTAGATTCTAAAGTAAATGGAGGGGGTTTCATGCAGATTACGGAGTTTTTTACATCCGATTTAGAAGGAGCATTAAAGGAATATTCAAGAGGGGATCTTTCGGACTTTTTACCGGATTCCCACACTTCTCTTCCGGATTTGCAGGAACATCTGCTGTATCTGTGTGCCGGCGGGCACCGCACCCTAAAGCAGCCGGATTCCTTTTCCTTTCAGGATGTGAACGGGTTTCTTCTATTATATACAGAGTCCGGACGAGGCGAAGCCGAAACAGAATGCGAGACATCCACGCTCTCTGCGGGCACTCTTTTGTTCTGGGACTGCCGTGACCGCATTACCCTAAAAGCAGTCCGCTCCCCATGGAGTGTTCACCTGTTTTTCTTTGACGGAAATGCAGCCCAGACTTACTATGAAGAAATCTGTAAACTCTCGTTTCCCGTCGTGAAGCTTCCTTCCGATTCGCCGGTTCTATCCTGCTTAAAACGGCTTCTTACCATGGGCACGGAAACTTCACCGCACCATGCGATACTGCAAAACCGGCTTTTAACAGACATTTTAACGGATATTTTACTTGGAATGCACATTGGAGAGTTAGACGAGAAACCGATTCCCGCCTACTTAAAAGAAATTAAATATGCGTTTGACAATGTTTATCAGAGAAATTACTCTGTAGAAATTCTTGCGGAAAAATACCATATCAGCCGTTACAGACTGTGTAGGGAATTTTCCAAATATTTCGGGAAGCCGCCCGTCCGCTATTTAAACAACGTGCGGCTCTCCCATGCAAAAAACCTGTTAGAATCCACAAATCTGCGGATTCATGAAGTCGGTTCCGCCGTGGGAATCGACAACACCACCCATTTTATCAATCTGTTCAAATCCCTTACCGGGCTTACGCCGCAGGCCTACCGCGACGGATATCTAAGCTTCCGCCAGATTGACGTTTAGACTTTAAGATACCAGAAAGCCCAGCAAATCAAATACATCTCCGGCAGAGTCCACCGCTTTTTTGATGGTAATGGTGTGCTCTGCCGCCTCATCCGAGGTATAAACCTCCGTTCCATTGATGGCATTTCCCCATCCACCGGAAAAATCTGCATCTATTGTGCGGACCGCTTCCCCGTCCACATAGATTTCAAACTGACCGCTCTTGCCGTCCACCGTCGCATAATAAAGGATTCCCAGGTTGCGGAATGTCGCCGTAACTGTAAGCTCTCCCTCACCGCTCTCGCAGACCCAGCCGTTTGGGAATTGCTGACAGACACTCTTTTCCTCAAAGGTTCCAAGCGCATCCGGGGTAAGGTTTGTAGCATCTAAAATCTGTGCATCCAGATACGCCTCATAGGTCACCGCATCCGCCGTAAACTCCTCCGGCTCTCCATACGTATCCTTCTGTGCATACACCTGATTTAAGTACTTCCACAGAATTTCCCCTGTAATGGCATGCCCGAATGCCGACGGATGCACCTCGTCCCCGGAAAGTTCTCCGGCGGTATAGGTTCCGGTTTCTATCAGGTTTTTACATACATTATGGTAGCTTAACATTGGAAGCTTGTAGTTGAATCCAACCAGAACATGACTGTTCTGCGCCGTCGTTCCATTTGTCTGCCCCATAAACAAAAGCATGACTGCCGGCTGACTGTCCGATTTTAAAATTTTGCGCACAAGGTTGTCATATGACTTTTTATAGGAAGGAGTATCTCCGTCGTTGACGGAAAATTCCACCAACACTAAATCCGGCTCGTAATCCAGCACATCCTTCTGTACCCGGTGCACGCCAAGGTACGAGTCCGTGCCGCCGATTCCCGCATTGATAAAATCAAACTCCGTATCCGGGAACGTATCGCTCCACCATTCAAAGAACAGGTCTGCATAGCACTTTTTAAAACCTACTTCCTCATCCATACTTCCGCTTGAAATCGTTCCCTGCGTGATGGAACCGCCGATGCAGGCAATTGTCACTTTTTCCCCGGCCGCCGCCTTGCGCATAACCGCCGCAAGCGCCGTGTCATCGCAGGAGTTCCACTGGTCTGCAAGCGCAAACTGTTCGTCTGTCAGATAGTCAGCAGGCGGTGCTGCCACCGCACCGGCTTCTGTGGTTGCAGTTTCTTCTACAGTTGTCTCTGTCACTGTCGTTTCCTGCGTCACTCGTCCATCCGGTGCCGCGCTTCCGCATCCGGTAATGCCCCCAAGACCGGATACGCCAAGTGCAAGCACTAATGCAGCTATTTTACTTTTTTTCATCTGACTGCCGTCCTTCCTTCTCCATTTCTTTCCCGCCTGATTAGCAGATTTCAGCTCCTGAAGGCATTGCCTTTTCCGGTGTCATCAGTGCTAAATTGCCCTCTGCATCCTCTGCACATAATAACATTCCCTCAGAGAGAACGCCTGCTAATTTTGCCGGCTTTAAGTTCACTAAAACCATTACCTTTTTGCCGACCATCTCTTCCGGGCTGTAATATTTGCGGATTCCGGAAACAATCTGTTTTACCTGGCTTCCGATTTTCACCTGGGAGCAAAGCAGTTTTTTGGATTTCTCAACCGCTTCACAGGCAATAATCTCGCCTACCTGGAACTGCATTTTCATGAAATCATCGTATGCAATCTCCGGTTTTGCCTCGATATCAATTCCAGCCTCTTCGGTCTTTTCCGACTCCTCTGCCTCTTCCTCGCCGAGTGCCTTCTGCTCTGCGATAAACTCTGCTTTCTGACGCTCGCGGATTGCATCTACCTTCGGCATGATTTCCTTTACATCCAGACGTGCAAATAAGATTTCCGGTGTATCGGTTACCTTGCTGCCACTCTCATAAAGTCCGAACTGGTCAAGGCTGTCATAATCACGGATGGTTGTGCCAAGCTGTGCCACGATTTTTTCTGCGGTCTCCGGCAAGAAGCTTTCAAGCAGGCTTGCTCCGATGACGATGGACTCGGTCAGGTTGTAAAGCACTTCGCTTAAGCGGTCTTTTTTCGCCTCATCCTTTGCAAGTACCCATGGTGCTGTCTCATCGATATATTTGTTGCAGCGTTTGAATAATGCAAATACCTCGGTGATTGCATCTGCAACGCGCAAATCTGCCATTTTCTTTTCTACGGTAGCTCTTGTTCCTGTCACAACTGCCTTTAAGTCATCATCGACTGCCTCGGTAACGCCTGTTTTAGTCACAACGCCGCCAAAATATTTGTTTGTCATGGAAATGGTACGATTCACCAGATTTCCAAGGACGTTTGCAAGATCTGAGTTCAAGCGCTCTACCACAAGTTCCCAGGTGATGATTCCGTCGTTCTCAAACGGCATCTCGTGAAGCACGAAATAACGGGTTGCATCCACGCCAAACAGGTTGACCATATCGTCTGCGTAAATCACATTTCCCTTGGATTTACTCATCTTTTCGCCGCCCTGTAACAGCCACGGATGACCAAATACCTGCTTCGGAAGCGGTAAATCCAGTGCCATTAAGAAAATCGGCCAGTAAATGGTATGGAAGCGGATGATATCTTTTCCAATCAGATGCAAATCTGCCGGCCAGTTTTTGTTGAAGAGGTCACTTGAGTTGCCGTCTGCATCATAACCAATTTTGGTGATATAGTTGGTAAGCGCATCCAGCCATACATATACGACATGTTTCGGGTCAAAGTCCACCGGAATTCCCCAGCTAAAGGAGGTTCTTGACACGCAAAGATCCTGTAAGCCCGGAAGTAAGAAGTTGTTCATCATCTCGTTTTTGCGGGCAACCGGCTGGATAAATTCCGGATGTGTGTTGATATGCTCAATCAGGCGGTCTGCATACTTGCTCATTTTAAAGAAATATGCCTCTTCCTTCGCCGGCTTTACTTCTCTTCCACAGTCCGGGCATTTGCCGTCTACCAGCTGGGATTCTGTCCAGAAGGACTCACACGGGGTACAGTAAAGTCCCTCGTAGGCACCCTTATAGATATCACCCTTGTCATACAGCTTCTTGAAAATCTTCTGTACCTGTTTCTCGTGGTCTGCATCTGTAGTACGGACGAAATTATCATAAGAGGTGTTCATCATATCCCAGATTTCTTTTACCTCTCCTGCAACCTTATCTACATATTCCTTCGGTGTGATGCCTGCCTTCTCTGCCTTCTCCTGAATCTTCTGTCCGTGCTCATCCGTTCCGGTCTGGAAGTATACGTCATACCCTTCCTGTCTGCGGAATCTTGCAATCGCATCTGCCAGTACGATTTCATAGGTGTTTCCAATATGCGGCTTACCGGAAGTGTAAGCGATGGCAGTTGTCATATAAAATTTCCCTTTGTTACTCATGTTGTCTGCTCCTTTCAAATTAAATGAATTTCCCAAAAAATAAAAAACCCCGTCTTCTAAAGAAGACGAGGCATTATCCCGTGGTACCACTTCTATTCGCTTAAAATACGCCATTTTCCCTGCATTCAAAGGTGTCTCTTAAGCCTCTGCGGACATCTCACTGCGCATCCTGTGTGTACGCTGTTTCAATATCCCCCGCTGTAACAGGCGGTCCTGTCAGGTCTTATCTGCCCCTCCGGCAGCACTCTGCCGCATCTTCATATCCGGCACAAAGAACAGTTCATCCCTGCCACTCCAAAGCCATGTTCCACCTGCATTTCCCCATTCTCTCGCAGCAAATCCCACGCCGATGCTTCGCACTCACACGGGATTTAAGAATCTCTCTGTAAAGTTCCTGCAAATGTACTCTCTTTTTCTCAGTGTTTTTCTGTTTTGCATTTCCAAGATTAGCACGGAACGCAGGGAAAGTCAAGTGCTTTCCCTGCGTTCTGTTTCCCTGCAAAAGTCTTATTTCGTCTTTGCAGATTTAATCGCTGACGCCTTACCAGTTGCAGTCACACCATTTTCTGTACGGTATGCCACAACTTTATAGTAATAAGTCTTTTTACTCTTTAATGACTTCTTATCTTTATAGGTGAGGGTTGACGCTTTTTTGATGGTCGCAATCTTTTTGTATTTTCCTTTTTTGGAAGTACTGCGGTATACATAATATCCGGTTGCCCCGGATGCCTTCTTCCAGTTAAGTGTCTCCTGCTTTTTACCGCCTTTCACGCTCGTAAGCGTTACCTGTGCCGGAGTCTTGCTGTACATTGCTGACAGTTTATAAACACACTGTGTCGGTGTATAGGAAGCACTGTAGCTGCTGGCTGCACACACCTTAATATAATAGATTCCCTTTTTAAGTGTCAGCTTGACAGACGAAGAACTTTTTACTCCCTCCATTTTATCTAACACCTTATCGCCGGCTTTGTTATAAACGTAGACATTCCAACCATCCTTAACGTCATCCACGCTGACATTCTTATCTTTTGCCAGTGTAAACTTGACAACACCCGGATTCTTGACATTAATCTTATACCAGTCTACATCACTTGAGTTTGTAAAGATTCCGCTGTAAGTCTTGTTTAATGCCATGGAAGTTGCTTTTTTCTGCGTATCGTTTTTCTCGGATTCCCATGTGGAACTTGCCTTGGTAACCACATTTAATTTGTAAAGACAGTCGGTCGGTGCATAACCGTCACTGTAATTATAATTTGCACACACCTTCACATAATAGGTTCCCGGCGCATATGGCAATACCGGCTCTGATACGGAACCTGTAATCCCGCTGTACGTTTTTATCTCGTTGAGGGAGGAATCATAAACAGAAACATCCCAGCCCCGGTCAATATCATCCACATTTACCGATGAATCCACGGTAAATTTAATTCTGAAATATCCTTTATCGGTAATCTTTACTTTATACCAGTCTACGTCTGTCGACTTATACAGAGTTCCGGAATAATTTTTGTTAGCAGAAATGGTATTTGCGGTTGCATTCGTATCATTGTACTCATTTTCCCACGCATCCGTTGCTGCAAACGAAACATTAAACTTGTACACACAATCTACTGGCGCATAACCATCACTGTAATTAAAATTTGCACACACTTTCACATAATAGGTTCCCTTGGCAAATGGAAGTGCCTGACTGGTAAAGGATGATTTCAATGCACTGTAGGTTTTAAGTTCATTGAGGGAAGAATCATAAACAGAAACATCCCAGCCATATTTTGTCTCATCGGAGGTCGCATTCATGATAAAATTAAACTTGAAATACCCACGTTCCGTGATATTCACTTTATACCAGTCCACATCTTTTGCCTGATACAGAGTTGCGGAATAATTTTTATTTACAGAAATTGTATTTGCGGTTGCATTTGTGTCATTGTATTCTGTCTCCCATGCATCGCTTCCGGTAAAAGAAACCGTCAAATCATAAGGGCAGTTTGTCGGTGCATAACCATCACTGTAGTTAAAATTTGCACACACCTTAATATAACAGGTCCGGTTTCCAAGCGGCAGATAGGCCGAAAGCTGTTTATCCGTAATCCCTCTATAAGATTTGATACAGTCTGTCAGATTCGAATCACTATACAGATAGACATCCCATCCCCAGTCAATGTCATCCACATTTGCTGCTGCATTTTTAGAAAAATTAATCTGAAAATAGCCGTTTGCCTTGCTGGTGAATTTATACCAGTTCTCGGCGGTACAGCTTGTCAGCTTTCCTGTAACCTTTTTTCCAAAGCTTAAAACAGTTGCATTTTTTTCCACATCGCTTAAGGAAGCAAATGTCTCTTCTTCCGTCACAGAAATCTCGGTCTCCTCTGTTTCAATTACTTCGGTTTCCTCGATTTCCGTAGTCTCGCTTTCGACTGCTTCTGTTTCTTCTGTTTCAACTGCTTCCGTCGCCTCGGTTTCGGCTGCTTCTGTTTCTTCTGTTTCGACGGTTTCCGTCGCCTCGGTTTCGGCTATTTCTGTCTCTTCGGTTCCAGCTGCTTCCGTAGTCTCGGTTGGGACTGCTTCAGTGACCTCGGTCTCTTCGATTTCCACCGCTTCACTTTCTGCGATTTCCGTCTCTGCCACCTCGGTTGTTTCACCAAGCGCTGCTGCATTGCACTCTGTCACACCGCCAAATAATACTGCAGTAGAAAGCAACAGGCACAGCACACGTTTTGCCATTCTATTTTTCATACTTAGCTCCTCCATGTTTGCATAATATATCTTATTATAGTTCCGCGCGTTATTTTGTTCAAGGTAATTTCCGGCACCGCTTTTACTTTTTCTTCTTCCACTGTGCATATAGTGTTACGGTTCCACCTGATTTTGTCGTCAGATTCTTTATCTGCGCTTTGTTTTTATACGTCTTACCGGAACCATTTTTCTTTGTATTCCAGCCTGCAAATGTATAGCCTTTTTTCTTGTAAGCATTTGACTTTAACTTATAATTCTTACCATACTGGCAGTTCTTTAACGTCTTCATGCTGCCGGATGCTGCGCCGTTTCCGTTGAACTTAATCGTGTACCGATTTGCCTTCCACTGTGCATACAATGTGACAGTACTTCCGTCCGCCTTCGTCAGGGTCGAACCGTTTGACTGATTTTTATAAGCTGTTCCACTTCCATTTGCCTTCGTATTCCAGCCCGTAAACGTATAACCCTTTCTTGTAAAAGCATTTGCCGTGAGCGTTGCACCGTTTCCGTAAGTCACCTTCTGGCTGCTCATTTTCCCACCGGTAGAGCCATTTCCCTTATAGACAATCGTGTATTTCACGGTAAGTTTTGCAATGGATTCCGTCTTCGTTGTTCCGCATCTGCTACATTTATAAGTTTTTATTCCTGCCTCTGACACAGTTGCCTTCTTTGTCACTGTACCGGAATCCCAGGAATGTCCGGTTGCCGGAATTTTCTTCTGTGCGACAAGTACTTCATTGCAGGTAGCGCAGTGGCTTCCCTCCGTCAGACCGGATTTCGTACAGGTTGCAGCAACCGCCTTGTCTTTCACAACCGTATGCGTGTGCTCACTCTCCCCCGTATCCTCCGTATCCTCTGTCTCTTCCGTATCCGGTATCTTCTCTGCCTCACTTCCCAGATATAAGGTCACGCTCTGTGTCTTTGTATCGTCCTGTGCAGGATTCCATTCCTTCCCCAGATATGGGTTCACCCGCAGTATTGCTTTTCCATCCGTAGCGGAAAAAGATACTGCTTTTCCACTTTGCACCGCTTTATCATTTGGCAGAACATATTCCCAGCTAATGTCACTCTGCTGATATTCGTTCCAATATAGTGCATCTGCATTTTCCAGCCGGAATTTACATTCGGATGCTCCGTCTGCCTTTATATTTAACAGATATACCGTATATGGCTCGATTGAAATCGTATATTTTCCCGGCGACTGGTAGCATTCCTGATTTTCTTCCTGCCTGTATACACGTACTGTCACCGTCCGTGCCACGCCGTCCGGCCAGCTTTCCAGATGTTCATCATTAAGCCAGCAGCTCGGTTTCAGGATAAAGGTATCGTTCTCGTTTTCCTGCAGTGTCTCTACCAGGTAAATCACCCCGGCGCCACTGTTGCCACCCTTTCCATAGGAAATACTCAGTTCTTTCTCATCGTCACAGTAAAACAGAATAAAATAAGTTCCTGCCTCCTGTGGTGCAAACTGCCAGCTGATACTTCCATCTGCTGCCAACGCCTGCTCATATTGCCCCGGTTCTGTAATCTGCTCGACATTAAACGGATTCCCATACTTTGCCGCATAGGCTGCCAGCGTTGAACCAGGCTCCCCGTAAAGTGCCAGGCTTTTAAGGGTCTTTTCTGAATCCGCTATTTCGCAGGATGGATTTAAAACGGTAAGACTCTTTAAAAATGGCATGGACTGGCAAAAATCTTCTGCAATTGAAGCGTATTCCTCAGGCAGATACAAATGTCTGACCGTTCCCGGACAGGCAATCAGACTGGTTTTTTCCTTATTATATAAAACACTCTTATATACGGAAAAATTTGCGTTTTCTTCGTCTAACTGTATTTCCTTTAAAGAAGCACAACCGTCTACTACACTTTCCCCCACAGTCGCCACTGTCTTTGGCAATTTGAGCACAGAAAGTGCACTACAGCCCGCAAAAGCATATTTTCCAATCTCTGTCAGTCCATCCGGTAACGAGATTTCCTCTAACGCACTGCACTCATAAAAGGAATACTCTCCAATTTTGGTCACCCCGGATGGAATAATCATTTTTTTCAAACTGCTGCATTTATAAAATGCCTGTGGCACAATCTCCGTAATTTTCGCTGGAATTACAATTTCTTCTAACGCCGTACACCCACGAAACGTATTTCCCATTGTCTCTATCGTCTCCGGCAATGTAACACTCTTTAATGCCACACAGTCTGCAAAAACTCCGTTGTTTAATGCAGTAACGCCATCCGGCACAACTACTTCCGTAAGACCGCTTTCCATAAAAGCACAGATATCTATTTCCGTCACTGTCTGCGGCAAATCAAGCTTTTGTATCGAGCTGCATCCGGCAAATGCATGGTCTCCAATTATAGTCACTCCCGCCGGAATTTCAAACGAAGGAAGCGCACTGCAGTCCGCAAATGAATACGCTGGAATTTCCGTTATTCCAGACGGAAAATTTACCGACTGTAAGTTTGCACATCCCTGCCATGCGCCTTCTGCAATCTCTGTAACTGTAGCCGGAACCGCCATCGATGTGATTTTACTACAGTTATAAAATGCGTGTTCTTCGATTGCCTGCAACTGTTCCGGCAAGATGATTTCCTCCAGCGAAGTACAGCCGGAAAAACATTCGGTCGGAATCACCCGGACCGTCGATTTTAAGGAAACACTTGTCAGCCCCGCACAATTCTGTAACGCAGCCGTATCTATCATATCGGCCGCCGTAAGCTGTAATTCATGAAGACCGCTGCATCCATAAAACGCCCGTGCCGAAACTGTTTTCAGACCTGTGGCATCTATTGCCTGTATCTTCTCGCATCCATAGAAAGCATTTTCCCCGACAATGTCAAGACGCACGCTGCTTCCCGCAAATGAATTCAGGCTGCTGCACCCATAAAACGCATTTTCTCCAACCGAAATATGTGATGCCTGAACATTTACCTCTGTGAGATTTTCTGCTCCATAGAAAGCCCCGGCTCCAATTCCCGTCACGCTTTCCGGCAATGTAATTGTGGAAAGATTTTTATTTCCATAAAAAGCCCCGGCTCCGATTTGTACAACCGTGTAGTCTGCCGTCTCTCCTTCTGCCGGAGTCAGCGAAACTGTCTGCGGAACAGAAATTGCGGTCGCATCACCACCGGATACAAGCACTGCCTGTTTCCATACGCCCGGAATATAGCAAAATCCCTGCGCATCTGTGGCTGTCCCTAATGTATAAAGTGTCATCAGGTCTGTGAGGTCTGAATCCGTATAGTTTCCGGATAAGCTGCAGCCACGGATAACGCCCGCATCGTTTGCAATTCCCCACACATCCGGCATTGAGAGCACCACCGAAAATGTTTTTGTTTCCGTATCAAAAGAAAGCAATTTATCTGCGGTTGTCACATACAGTAAGCCGTTATGGGAAATCAATCCGGTACGCAAAGAATCTCCCGTATCCGCATAGGATGCTATCTCCTCTGTGGCACCTGTCTGCCAGTCAATTTGTAAAATCTTGCTGCTTTTTAAGGTATACCAGTTTCCATTACAGCAAACAATCGGGTTTTCGATATCCTCCCAAAAATAATTGTCAAATGTCGTATCACTACATTCAACTGCCTTGTCCCATCCGGTATGCTCGTCACATAAGCCCAATCTGCCTCCTTTTTCCATTGCCGCATCACTTAACAGGAAAAAGTAATGGTCAGCCCTTCCGTACACATCCGAATCCGGGTCATTCCAGGTTACATCTACGTGATACCAGTGTTCGTTCACATATATCTCATTCCACGCATGGTTCATCTGCGCACTCGACACCATAATTGCCGGAATTCCAAGCTCTTCCATGATTGCCCGGTACGCCAACGAATATGCTTCACAGACTCCCGTCTGATTCACTAACAGGGAATACGCATCATGGTGCAGCAATGTCTGGTCATAAATTACAGTTGAAGTCAGATAGTCATTGACAAACAATGCTTTCTGCACATCCGTCCAATTCCTATCCACCTGCGCCACAATCCGGTTAAGCGCCTGATAATACTCTGCCCTTTGCGCTTCAAGTTCCGCTGTGTCCGCTGTATACGTATAAGAAACCGCTTCTGCGATTCCATTCTCGTCACAGCTTACGGTAAGATTTTCGGACACATAAAAAAGCCCGCTGTCGTGATTAATCACCGACTGATATACCGCTGCCACATCTTCCGCAGTCATATCATAGGAAGACAGGTCTGTCTGTGCATTCATCTGCAAAATATCTGCTCGAATTGCCTCTGCCGCATCCGCATATTCCACCGCACATTCATCTGCCTGTTTTGCCTCTTCCTCCTGCGGTATCTCGCCTTGTTGAAACAAACTGACCGTTTTCTCCACATCCTGTCCGCCTTTGGCATTCTGCGGACATAATGCAAACAGTCCGACTGCCATCGCTGCCAGAATAATTCTTTTGTGTCTCATTTTTCTTCCTCCCCTGTGCTGCCCTATAATCCAAAGTACTTATCCAGTCCGTTGGCAAGTCCCTGTACCATTTTATCCTGATAGTCATCCGATGCCATTAACGCATCCTCTGTCGGGTTGGTCATAAAACCGAGCTCCACGATTGTGACCGGCACCTGACACCAGTTGATGCCGCTCATGCTGTCTGTTTCCCAGACATTGCGCGTTGCACACCCTGTTGCCGCCGAAAGCTCTGAAAGCACATTATCCGAAAGTGCTCTGCTTGCACTGTAAAGTGCCCCGTTATAGGGATTGCCCGCAGTCTGGCAGATGGTCATTGCGCCGCTCGCCGAGGTGTTGTCCGAACCATCTGCATGAATCCGTAAAAAAGCATTTGCTCCCGCCTGATTTGCAATTTCTGCCCGCTCTGCATTACTGATGTTTACGTCATTTGTAGTTCGCACCATCACAACCTGATATCCACGGTTTTCTAATTCTGTCTGCAATTTCAACGAGACTTCAAGTGTAAGCTCATATTCTTTGAGTCCTGTCGTAGTGCCTGTTGTTCCGCCTGCAACCTTTGCCTTTGTCTCTGTTGCCCCCGGACCGATTGGCTCCTGCTCGCTGTTGCCTTTTGCCTGATGTCCTGCATCGATAGCTACGATATAGCCGTTTTGTTCCCGCACCTGCGCTTCACCTGCCTCCGTTTCTGTTGCAGGCGTATTCTCTGACTCTGTCGGCAGCTCAGCTTCGCTTTCGCTCTCTGTTGCCGCCTGCTGCTCACGCTCTGTCTGACTCTCGCTCTCCGGCTCTGCTTTGCTTTCTGTTTCCGTTGCGCTCTCTGGCTCGCCTTCTGACTCTTCCGGCGCTTCACTCTCTGACTCTGTGTCGGTTGCCACTGTGTTTTCGCGTTCTGTGCCGCTTTCTAATCCGGTGGCTTTATTCTGCGCTGTAGAACTACACGCTGTGAGCAGCCCCAATATCAGCAGCACCGGCAGTAATCGCGCGTATTTTTTATAATGTCTGTTTTTCATATGATGTTCTCCCAAATTTTTATAATATGTTTTCCTGTTATGACAATGCCACATTCCGCACTATCTCCCACGTTTCTCCCTCTAACATAACACCGGATTCTCCGTTCTGACAAGTCTTATCGTCAGAATTACCAAATTTTACGCGCAACGCTTGCCTTTTTATGATTCTTCATTTATAGTATTCCAATCAAACAATATCTTTTTATTCCAGGCAACCATTTCTTGGTCCCGATGTTGACCGCCACGGAATCCGGCTTGATGCCTATATCGAGGACTGGTCTACTCTTTCTTCGGACATTGCAAATGCCGAGCTCTGCCCGGATATCTATGACATTGAGCCAAACAAAACCTCCGAAATCTTGGGAATGGGAAGATATGATTCGTAAAGAAGCAACTGCAGAGGGGCTCGCCGAAGGACGTGCAGAAGTTTTAAGTTCGATGCCGCATCAAGACTAATTATCTGGTTTTGATGGAAACATCAGATATTTACTATGAATCACCTCTAAAAATCACTATTTTTCCTCTTTGTTCTCTTCCTTTATAATAGAGATTATTAAAATAGAAGGAGAGGGTTTATTTATGAAACACCAGAAATCTTTTGCCGCACTGGCCCTTGCGGCTCTTGCCGCTATAAGCCTTGGCGCCTGCGGGAATACCGATGGTCCGCACGCCTCTGCAAACGGCATCACGACTTCCGATAATGGGGAAATCCGCAAAGAACTGACCGCAGTAGAACTGACGGACCTTATGGGAAACGGTATTAACCTTGGAAATACCATGGAGGCATACGGACGCGCATCCTACGGTGTTGGCGCCGATGTTTCTTCCTATGAAACTACATGGGGATGCCCGGTCACAACACAGGAAATGATTACCGGCATGAAAGAAGCCGGTTTTTCCGCAATCCGTATTCCGGTAGCCTGGACGAATGCCATGAACTACGAGAGCGGGGATTATACCATCGGCGAAGATTATTTAAACCGTGTAGAAGAAATCATTAATTACGCCCGTAATGAAGATATGTACGTTATCATCAACGACCACTGGGACGGCGGATGGTGGGGAATGTTCGGTTCCGCATCCGAGGAGACCCGCACCGCAGCTATGGATATGTACAAATCCATGTGGACGCAGATTGCGGAACGTTATAAAGAATATTCCGACTATCTGATTTTTGAATCCGGAAATGAGGAACTTGGCTTCCGCTTAAACGATACCGATATTGCCGCTGATTCCGGCACACTCTCAGATGACGAATGTTATACCGTCACAAATGAAATCAACCAGGCTTTTGTCGACACCATCCGTGCAACCGGCGGGAACAACGAAAACCGTTTTCTTCTGATTGCAGGCTTCGGAACCGACATTACCAATACCTGTGACAGCAGGTTTGTGATGCCAACCGATTCTGCGGACAGCAAACTTTTAGTATCCGTTCATTACTATGACCCGTCAGGCTACTGCATCAACACCAGCCTTTCCTCCTGGGGGGACAAGAATGACTACGAAAGCCAGAATGAAACTCTGGAAAAAATGACCAAATTTACCGACGAGGGCTACGGTGTCATCATCGGCGAGTACGGCGTCTTAATTGAACAGAATGACTTAAAAGACGGAACACTTGATTATTATACGAACTTCTTAAACAACTGCGACTTATACGGCTATGCACCAATGCTCTGGGACTGCAATAACCTGTATGACCGCAATGCTGGAAAAATCATCTATGATGACATTGCTGCCTTTTATCAGTCACGCAGCGTATCTGCACAGGCAGAGCTTTCTGAAGATACCATCAAATCCAACGCAAAAGCTGCCATGGAAGAAGCACTTGCCAATGCACCGGAGGGCTCAGGCGTTGACGAAAACACTTCGGTGGCATGGATTATGTATAACAGCAGTGACTGGTCGATGCTCTACAGCGTAGGCGATGTCTACAACCCAACCGACAAGACTGCCGGAATCGAGGCAACCGATGTCGAAGTTACCGGAGAAGGCACTTATACCGTTGCCCTTGATTTCACCGGAACCGATGCAGGCTCCGCCAACAGCGTTGTGTTCTCCGCCGTTGCCATCAGCAACGGAGAAACCCTCTACCCGGGTTACTGCATTGATATCAAGGAAATCCTTATTAACGGAGAACCTTACAAGATGAACGGACGGCCTTACACCTCCAGCGATGACGGTTTATGCACCCGTGTCAACCTCTACAATTCGTGGGTATCTGCGATTCCGGATGAGGCACGTACACCGGATGGAAATCTCAACTATGTAACGCCGAATCTGTTAGATGCCGACACCTTAGGTCAGGTGGAAACTATCGAAATTACCTTCGATTACGTTCCCGGAAAATAATTTTCTGAAACAGTAAACATAGAATAAGATAGTCAAAATACGACAGCCGCTTTCACAAATAAAGCATTGTGAAAGCGACTGTCCGTTTTTTTCTTTCTATTTTTTATTTTTCTGCATCCTGATAGTTCACAGAGAACCCTCTAAACTCTGCATTTCCTTTTCCAATGGCATAAAGTCCCATGACAACACCGGTAAATCCGCTTGCGACCTCACTCGATAAGTACTTTGTAAAGGCACTACCAAGCTCCACCTCTCCCTGCGCGGTCTTTACAAAGAAATGGTACTGTAAACGGTCTGCACGCACAATAAGTTCTGCATGGTCTCCCTCTAATGCGATACGGTTTTGAAGATGCTTAATTCCGCCAATATTCAGCTTTAAGACGGCTTCACAGCCTTCTTTTGTCCGGCGGACTGCGATATCATAGTGTTCGTCCTCTGTCATATACATTGTAACACCGGCTTCCACCTCGCTCTGCGGCTCTTCTAATGCTACCTCACACTTTAATTCCATCGAAAAATCTTTCTGGCGGAGTCCGATAAATGTAGGAGAATCCACCTCATCCAATGTGACGGAGGTTCCATGAAGTACAAGACTGTTTTCCCTGCACTCATAATTTTCCGGATGCGGGTGTCTCAGATAGCACCAGTCCAGATTCCACGAGGTATTCTCAAAGGTATAACATTTCTTCTCCTGCTGCACGCATCCTGCTTCGCTTTGAATCTCATAACTCTCATCTGCCGTTCCGTCCAGTCCTGCCGTAAACCAGCCATCCTTTCCAAACTGCACAGGCATCAGGAAAACCTCCCTGCCGAGGTGATGGAACGGCTGCCAGATATCAATCTGCCGGAAGCCCAGGCATAAAATATGCCAGTCGCCGTAACGGTCACAAATCAAATCGCCGTGTCCGATTGCCTGAATGAGATACGGCGCCTTGTTGCGGTTTGTCAGCACCGGATTCATCGCATACGGCTCAAACGGTCCCCAGACCGAATCGGATTTTGCATACGTTACCATATGTCCGTACTCCGTTCCACCCTCTGCCGCCATCACATAATAGGTTCCGTTTATCTTGTAAAGATGCGGGCTCTCGAGATAACGACCGCCGCTGCCCTGCCAGATAACACGGCTTTCTGTCAGCTTCTTTCCGGTCGCAATCTCAATCTCGCACTGCACAATTCCTGCATTTCCGGCATCATCATGCCCGTTTGTCATATAGTAGGCTCTGCCGTTCTCAAAATACAGGGATGGGTCGATTCCATCCATCTCCACATTCACCGGGTCCGACCACTCGCCGTAAATGTCATCCGTGTATACATAAAAATTTTCATTCGTGGAATTGTTATTCGTGGTCATGTAAAATCTGCCGTCATAGTAGCGGATTGTCGGGGCAAATACACCGCCGGAGCTGCGCACACCGTCTAACATTACCTGGCTTTTTCTGGTCAGCACATGACCAATCTGCTTCCAGTTTACCAGGTCCTCGCTCTCAAACAGCGGTACTCCCGGAAAATACTGAAACGAACTGCACACCAGATAATATTTTCCGTTTGCCTCGCACACACTGGGGTCCGGGTAAAATCCTTTTACAATCGGATTCGTATATCTCATCAATCTCTCCTCCTGTCATCAACACATTCTGATTTCATTTTAGAATATCCCGGATGCGATTACAACGTGGTTTTTTCTTCCCTTTCTACCGCAAAAATCCGACCAGTCTGCCACACCTATGCAATGTCAATGTAATGCTTTGCCTGCGTGAAAAACATCTGCGCATAAATTCCGTCCTTCTTATGTACCAGCTCCTCATGCGTGCCATACTCTTTGATAGTGTCCTCTGCAAACACCGCGATATGGTCACAGAATTTACAGCTTGAAAGCCGGTGTGAAATATAAATCGCCGTCTTCCCGCCGACTAAACTGTTAAACTTGCGGTAAATATCGTATTCTGCCACCGGGTCAAGCGCCGCCGTCGGCTCGTCGAGAATCACAATCGGCGCATTGCGGTATAACGCCCGGCTGATTGCCACCTTCTGCTGCTGTCCGCCGGAAAGCTCCGTTCCCTTCTCATCAAAACTCTTATAAATCATGGTATCAAGCCCCTTTTCGAGCTTTCCTGCATCCTCATCAAAGCCGGACAGCTTCAGGACACGCGCAATCTCCTCCTCGGAAAAATCCCAATCCCCAAGCGTAATGTTCTCCCGCAGTGTAAACGCAAACAACTTAAAGTCCTGAAAAACCACTGCGAACAATTTCCGGTACTCCTCCTCGGAATACTCCATGATATCCACGCCATCAATGTATATTTTTCCCTCTGTAACAGCGTACAAGCGGCATAAAAGTTTAATAAATGTCGTTTTTCCGGCACCGTTTAAGCCCACAATGGAGAGATGCTCTCCCGAATGGATGGTAAGGTTAATGTGGCGCAGCACATATTTTTCCGACCTCGGATAGCGAAAGCTCACATCCGAAAACTCTATCACATGCTCCCCGCCGGACACCTTCTTCTCCCCCGTCTGCATTGCCCTTGGGTATTCGAGAAACAGCAGAAACTGGTACGCATAATTACAGCGCTTGCGAATCTCCATTCCGCAGTCAATCATCCGATTCAGGCTGGAGTACAGCGACGCTGAGGCTGAAATACACATAGAAAAATCTCCGATGGAAATTTTCTTTGCTACTGCAAGGAATCCGATATAAAAATAGCTGATTCCGGCACGCAGGCAGTTGACAACATCCATTTTTAAAAGATTCTTTTCCCCTGCAATTGCCCCATCTTTCCAGATATTTGTCGTATCTTCCGTATAGGCATCCGCCTTCTGTGCCATCAGACCGCTGCTGTTATAAAGTCTGATATCCTTTCCATATTCAAAGCTCACCAGACGGTACAGCACATAGCCAAACATCCGGTTAATCTTAGCGAGTTTCAGGAAATTTTCTTCCTCTTTCTTATTAATCTTTGCGTTATAAAAAGAATCGAAAAGCAATGCCACAATCTGTACCGGGAAAATCAGCGGGCATTTCACCAGAATAATTGCCGCAACGCTTACAAAAATCGTAACGTTTAAAACGATCTGATAAAAATAATCCAGAATCCCTACCACTCCGCCGCTGTACCACGAAATGCCTTCCTTTGCCTTATTTAACTGGTCAAGCGCCTGTGGATTTTCCGTGTGTTCATAGTCCATTCCCATGGCGTGCTCTGAGAGCATCACCGCAAAATACTGGTTAAACCATTCTCCTAACGTATTTTTGATGCTTTCTGCGATGTTCTTACACCCAGTCGCCACAAAGTCAATTCCCACCAAAAGCAGGGCCCAGACAATAATCGTATGCAGATGACTTTCCACCGGAGCACCATTTATGACAAGTAACAGTTCATCAATCAAAAACTTTGGAATCAGAATATTTTTAAGATTCATTGCAAGTTCGGCAAGAAACAGCCCCAGATAGCAGAAAAACAGGGATGGCTTTTCCTTTGCTGCCGTTTTTAACATAAATGCAAGTGTTTTACCTACAAATTTCGTACTATTTTCAGATGATTTCTTTTTCTTCTCACGCATCGGCCTCTTCCCCGCTTTCTTCCATATAATACTGTGCCTGGATACGGAACATCTTTGCATACTCCCCATTCTGTTCTAACAGGCTCTTATGCGTTCCGTACTCGACCATCTCACCGCCCGAAAACATTGCCACATGATTGCAAAACTGTGTAGAGCTGAGTCTGTGGCTGATGTAGACCGCCGTCTTGCCGCCGATAAGTTTATCGAAATCCTCATAGAGACGGCTTTCCGCCACCGCGTCAAGTGCCGCCGTCGGCTCATCGAGAACTACCACCGGAGCGTCCTTATAGAGTGCCCTTGCGAGCGCAATCTTCTGCTTCTCGCCGCCGGAGAAATCCACGCCGTCATCGTAAATCACCTTTAACACCTCGGTCTTTACACCCTTTGGCAGTGCCTCTAATTTCTCCTTCAATCCTGCCGCCTGTAAACATTCCTCCGCTTTTTTCGCATCGGTTTCATCCGGTGCCTGCATGGAAATATTTTCTGCCAGTGGAAATGCAAAAAGCTCTACGGTCTGAAATACCGGTGCAAACACCTGATAATAATCATGCCTGTTATAATCCTTAACATTTACGCCATTTAAGAGGATTTCTCCCTCTGTCGGCTCATAAAGGCGCAGCAAAAGCTTGATAAATGTCGATTTTCCGGCACCGTTTAAGCCCACAACGGCTAACCGTTCTCCCGCTTTTACCGTGAGATTTAAGTTCTTTAAAGCATAGGCTTCTGCCTTCGGATAACGAAACGATACGTTTTTGAACGTAAACTCGTAGGAGTCAAGTTTTGGAACCGGGATTCCGCCGTCCTCTTCGTCTCCTCCCCAAAAATCGAGAAAGCTCCGGAAATCGTCCACCTCCCTGCTGCACGCCAGAAGATTTCCCGCGTGTGTGAGCAATTCATTTATAAAATTAAAAAAGGTTGCAAACGATGCCGTATACATCGTGAAATCACCGATAGTCACATTTCCCTGAATTACCTGACAAATCAGATACGCGTACACACCTGCCTGTGAAACAAGCCAGGTAGCGGCTCCGGCAAAGCCCGCATTTCTCCAGAGCCTTTCATTTTCCCGCTGTGCATCGCAGCGATCCTTCGCAAGGTCCCGGTACTTGTCACAAAGCCAGTCTTTTAACCCAAACATCCGGATATCCTTTGCCGCGGCAAAATCCGTCGTGGTATTCTGCATATACTGATTTTTTCTCCACCAGGGTGCCAACGGGTCCCAGACCTTTTTCTTCGCTGTGCGGCTTGTGTAATTCCGAAACAGAAAGTTTAACACGGTCACCGCGAACACGAGAAGCACCATCCACAGATTTAAAGACCCCATAATTGCAAGTCCGACAAGAACAACTGCAAGAGATTTTAAGAACTCTGCACCTTCACGCATCATCCCCTCGACACCGTTCATATTATTATTACATGCCTGCCCGGCTCTCTCGTAGCAGTCCATCACATCGGGATTTTCCAGATGCTCATAGTTGATGCGCATGATTTTTAAATTCTGTTTCTGAATCATGCACAGACGGGCATGAATAAAACGCCACCATATATTACAACCATAGTATGTATTTAACATTGCAGCGATTAACTGAAGCACAATAAAAATCAGAAGCAGCTTCGAAAGCTGTCCTGTCCCCTGCTCGTTTGTGATTGTATCAATTACAAATTTGGAAATAAATGTCCACAGATACTGCATCATTGGCGTACAGACCATTCCAATCGGAATCAGCACCAGAAACCACCGGTCTATCTTTACCATATTTTTGCAGATGTAAGAAATGTTGTTCCATAACCCATAAGATGTATGGTATGGATTTTTTGTCTGTTGTTCTTTTTTGTCCTTCATGTGTCCCAAGCCTTCCCGCCGACAATCCCCGCCAGCATTGAATCATCAATCAAACGTTCTCATTGATGATTCCATGCTAGCATACGCAGGATTTGCTGTCTATCAACGTGTACTTGAGTTCACACATTCCTCTTTTTCAACGATTGCTTGAGTTCTCATCCTGCCCTAAAATCGATGCTGCGGACGCCTCCAATGCCTGTTTCGCCCTTGTCAGCTCGTTTGCCTGCTCCATGCTCACATCTCCCGGGCGAATCCGTTTTACGAGTTTTTCAAGATAAGAAAGGTCGGATTTTATCTGTTTTACAGAAGCCTTGTCTATCGTCTTATTCTTCTTTGCCTCCGAAAGTGCCGCCTGCGTGCGGCGGATTAACGTCTCGGATTCGTTGCGCACATCCACATATGCACGGCGTTCTCCGTCCGTCGCCTCGTATTCTGCCGCTTCGCGGATGGCACGCTCAATGTCCGCATCCGACATATTACTGCTCGACGTAATCGTAATCTGCTGTTGTTTTCCGGTGCCTAAATCCTTCGCGGACACCTGCACGATGCCATTGGCATCAATGTCAAACGTCACCTCTATCTGCGGCACGCCCGCCATTGCCGGCTTTATGCCGGAAAGCTTGAAATTGCCGAGAAGCTTATTGTCTCTTGCAAACTGGCGCTCGCCCTGCAATACCTTGATTTCCACCGAGGTCTGGAAGTTCCCTGCCGTACTGAAAATCTTGCTGTGTCTGGTCGGAATCGGAGTGTTGCGGTCAATCAGCTTTGTCGCAACGCCGCCTAAGGTTTCAATGGAGAGTGATAACGGTGTGACATCCATCAGAATAATCTCTGCCGCCGCACTTCCTGCCACAAGCTGTCCGCCAAGTTTGCCGCCCTGTACCGCTGCGCCGAGTGCCACACACTCATCCGGATTTAAATTCTTAGACGGTTCCTTTCCGGTCATCTGCCGCACCTTTTCCACGACAGCCGGCATACGGGTTGAGCCTCCGACAAGCAGTACCATCCCAAGCTCTCCCGAAGAGATTCCGGCATCCGATAATGCCTGTGTGACCGGACCTCTTGTCCGCTCCACCAAATCTGCCGTCAGTTCCTCAAACTGCGCTCTGGTGATGTTCATGTCAAGATGCTTTGCCTCTCCGCGTTGGGTCGTGATAAACGGAAGGTTTATTTCTACGGTTGCAGATGCAGAGAGCGCCTTTTTTGCTTTCTCTGCCTCCTCCCGCACACGCTGCATTGCCGTTGCATCCTTTGACAAATCAATCCGCTCGGTCTTTCGATATTCCGATACAATATAGTCCGCTAACCGTGCATCAAAATCATCCCCGCCGAGATGATTGTCCCCAGCGGTTGCAAGTACCTCAATCAGATTGTCCCCGATTTCAATGACAGAGACGTCAAACGTGCCGCCGCCTAAATCGTACACCATGATTTTCTGCGGTGCCCCGTGGTCCAGGCCATATGCCAATGCCGCGGAGGTCGGCTCGTTGATGATACGAAGCACGTTTAACCCCGCAATCCTTCCGGCGTCCTTTGTCGCCTGCCTCTGGGCATCGTTAAAGTATGCCGGAACCGTAATGACCGCTTCCTGCACGGACTCTCCAAGATAGCTCTCTGCGTCTTTTTTCAGTTTGCGCAGCACCATCGCAGAAATTTCCTGCGGTGAGTAAAGCTTGCCATCGATTTTGGCACGGAAGCTGCCTCCCATCTCACGCTTGATGGAGAAAAACGTGCGCTCCGTGTTGACCGCCGCCTGACGCCTTGCCACATCTCCGACTAACCGCTCTCCATCCTTCGTAAATGCAACCACTGACGGCGTGGTGCGTCCGCCCTCCGCATTCGGAATCACGACCGGATTTCCGTTCTCCAAAACCGCCACACAGCTATTCGTAGTCCCCAAATCAATGCCAATTACTTTTCCCATAATTTAAAACCATGCCTTTCTTTCGTTCTATCTATGACTGTATGCCTGCTTTTAGCCTTCGTCAAGAACCACACGGTTTATTTAAGGAAATGTTTCCGGTTGGATAAGAAAAATTTTATTTTTGGACAACCACATTCCCGTCAATCATCACAGACACAATCTCGGTATCCACCGCAAATGGATTTCCTTTTACCAGCACAAAATCTGCATCTTTTCCCTCCTCAATGCTCCCGACACGGTCTTCCACGCCGATATGCCTTGCCGCATGAATCGTAATCGCCTTTAGTGCATCAAACGCATCCATCCCACAGTAGATGGCACGCCCCGCGCAAAGCGGCAGATAGCGCTCCTCTATAACCGGTGAATCCGTGATAATCGACACCTGACAGCCCGCCTTCGCAAGCACTGCCGGCGTCTCAAAGCTCTTATTCTTTAACTCATACTTTGTCGCGTGCCCAAACGACGGTCCTACCGCAACCGGATAACCCTCCTTCGCAAGTTCCTCTGCAATCAGCGCGCCGTCTGTCACATGGTCTAGCCGCAGGTCAAACTCAAACTCCTTTGCAATCCGTATCGCCGTAAAAATATCGTCCGCCCGGTGTGCGTGCGCCTTTATCGGCAGTTCCTTTCGTATCACCGGAAGCAACGCTTCCAACTTGCAGTCATACGGCGGCAGTTTCGCGTAATCAATCGCATCCGGAAAGCCCGCGGCGCGCTTTTTCTCCTCGTATTCCATTGCTTTGTGAAACATTTCACGAAGCTTTGCCGCAACCGACATCCGCGAATAAATTCCTTTTTCCTTGTAACAGCTCTTCGGATTCTCGCCAAAGGCAATCTTCATCGCCGCCTTTTCCTTCACAAGCATCTCATCAATCCGGTTTCCGGTCGTCTTAATCGCGCAGAACGTTCCTCCGATGACATTCGAGCTGCCAGGTCCCGTGCACACGCAGGTCACGCCGGCTTCCCTCGCCTGCCGGAAGGTCTCATCCTGCGGATTTACCGCATCTATGGCGGATAACTGCGGCGTTACCGGGTCTCCGGTCTCGTTAAAGTCCTCCCCAGCAAATCCCACCGCATAGCCGTCAAGCCCCAGATGGCAGTGTGCATCCACAAAGCCCGGATAGACATCAAGTCCTGTCGCATCAATGATTTTTGCCTCATTGATGATTTTTCCCTCCAGAACCGGTGCAATCTTTTTGATTTTGCCGTCCTCCACCAGAATATCCGACGTAAACGGCTCTTTTTCCACCGCATTATGGATTGTGCCCTGTTTTATCAACAAAAAACCGCTCATATTGTGTACCTCTCTTCCACATTACCTGATTCGAGGATACCCAATTGAAGCGGTTTTTATTCCTGTTTCTTCCTATTTTGAAAGGTCTGTCTTGCGAATCTGCTCGCGTACCCGAAGCACCATGGACGGTGATACCGAAAGCTCGTCAAATCCCATCCGTAAGAAGGTTTCCGTCAGCGTCACATCGGCGCCAAGCTCTCCACAGATGCCGACCCAGCAGCCTTCCTTATGTCCGTTGTCGACCACCATCTGAAGCATCCGAAGCACTGCCTCGTGATGGGAATCATAAATATTGTCGAGTCTCGGATTCTGCCTGTCAATCGCAAGCGTATACTGCGTGAGGTCATTCGTTCCGATGGAGAAGAAATCTACCTCTTTTGCCAGCAAATCTGAAATCATGACGGCTGCCGGCGTCTCAATCATCACGCCAAGTTCCACATCCTTGTACGGAATGTTTGCCTCGTCTAACTCTTTGCGTACCTCCGCGCAGATTTCCTTGATACGTTTCACCTCTGCCACCGAGATAATCATCGGGAACATAATGGAGACGGTTCCGTAATAGCTTGCCCGGTAGATGGCGCGAAGCTGCGTCTTAAAAATGTCCACACGGTCAAGGCAGATACGAATCGCGCGGTAGCCCATCGCCGGATTTTCTTCCTTCTCAAGTCCGAAATAATCTGCCTTTTTGTCGGCTCCGATATCGAGGGTACGGATAATCACCTTTTTTCCCGCCATATTCTCGGCAACTGCCTTATAAGCGGCAAACTGTGTTTCCTCGGACGGATAATCCTCGGATTCAAGGTAAAGGAACTCGCTGCGGAATAATCCGATTCCGCCTGCATCATTGGCAAGCACAGCTGCCACGTCCCCGGTTCCACCGATGTTAGCGTAAAGATTAATCTTTTTCCCGTCAATCGTCACATTCTCCTTGCCTCTTAATTCAAGGAGCAGGCGTTTTTTCTGTTCTTCCTCATTCTTACGATTGTCATATGTGGAAAGTACATCCTCCGCCGGGTCAAGGATACAGGTTCCGGCAAATCCGTCCACGATTCCGATTTTCCCTTCAGCCGCCATTTCGGCTGCCTCCTCTGCCGGAAAATCAACGCCGATTAGCGCCGGAATGTTCATGGTTCTTGCAAGGATTGCCGTGTGGGAGTTTGCAGAGCCAAAGCGTGTCACAAACGCAAGCACCTTTGACTTGTCAAGCTGGACGGTCTCACTCGGTGCCAAATCATCTGCCATCAGAATCACCGGTTCGTCTCCGGTCAGCATGCCGTCTCCGCCGCCCTGTAAAATATTGATGACGCGGTTTGAAATATCCTTAACATCTGCCGCTCTCGCCTGCATATATTCATCGTCCATTGCCGCAAACATCTGGGAAAAATTGTCCGCCGTGGATGCCACTGCAAATTCTGCATTGACCGACTGGGTCTTTATCATGTTTTCGATGGATTCCACGTAATCGAGGTCGTCAAGCATCATCTGATGCACCTCAAAAATCATGGCTCCGGTCTCGCCCACTTCCTTGACCGCCTTCTCATAAAGGGCAGCAAGCTGTTCCTTGGCACGTTCCTTGGCACTCTCAAAGCGGCTGGTCTCTGCGTCCACATCGTCCACTCTGGTACGCTTCACCTGATTGTCTTTTTTATGATAAACAGCAATTTTTCCAATGGCGATTCCGCCAAACACACTTTTTCCTGTCAGTTCCATGGTTTTCCCTCCCCACGTAAGCACCTGCCGTTTGCGGCAACGATTTTTATAAGTTCTCCTGTAAGAAGCTGCTTAATTTTGCGATTGCTTCCTCTTCCTGCTCGCCGTCTGTGCGGATGGTGATTTCCTCTCCACATTTCACGCCAAGTCCCATCACACCGAAAATACGCTTTGCGTCAACTTCCTTGTCACCCTTTGCGATAGTGACTTTGCATGGGAATGCTGCTGCCTCTTTTACAAAAATGCCTGCCGGACGTGCGTGGATTCCTTCTCTGTCTGTAATGGTATACTGAAATTCTTTCATGATTGTTTCCTCCTTAAAAATACAATTTTATATGGTTTTTAAATTTTTTGTTTCTAAGTTCTAAGCGTTTTTCTTCTCTTTTTTCAAAATGCCAAGCAGTACGCAGGTGATTGCGGAACCAACTGCCAGAGACAGCAGGTAAAGTAACGGATGACCTACGGTTAAGAATACGAAGATTCCTCCGTGCGGTGCCATAAGCGTACAGTTAAATGCCATGGACATTCCTCCTGCCACTGCGGAACCGACGATACAAGCCGGAAGGACACGAAGCGGGTCGGATGCTGCAAACGGGATAGCTCCCTCTGTGATAAAAGAAAGACCCATGATAAAGTTTGTCGGTCCTGCCTTGCGCTCCTCAGCAGTAAACTTGTTTTTGAAGAATAAGGTTGCCAGTGCAATTGCAATCGGTGGAACCATACCGCCAATCATAACGGCTGCCATAATATTGTAATTTCCGGCTGCGATAGATGCTGTTCCGAATACGTATGCTGCCTTGTTGACCGGTCCTCCCATATCCACAGACATCATACCGCCTAACAGAGTGCCTAAGATAACGGCTCTTGTACCATTCATTCCCTCGAGTGCGCTGTTAATCCATGTATTTAATGCACCAATCGGCGGTTCTACTACATATAACATAATCACGCCGACAAGTAAGATACCAAGCACCGGGTAAAGCAGTACCGGTTTGATTCCGTCAAGGCTTTCCGGCAGCTTCGAGAAAATCTTCTTTAATAACAATACCAGATATCCTGCAAGGAATCCGGCTACTAAAGCGCCAAGGAATCCGGATGTTCCGGTTGCTGCGATGGAACCGCCCACAAATCCGACTGCAAGTCCCGGACGGTCTGCAATACTCATCGCAATAAATCCTGCGAGAATCGGGAGCATAAAGCCGAATGCCACGCCACCAATCTGCTTGAACATTGCCGCAAGCGGGGTAATCGTACCAAAGTTTGCACGGTCTGCCACCGGAAGGGAATTTAAGTCTACCGAGAAACCGTCAATCAAAAAAGCAATTGCAATCAGAATACCGCCACCGACTACGAATGGAAGCATATGGGAAACACCGTTCATCAGGTTCGTATAGATTCTGTGTCCAATGCTGTCCTTTGCGTCATCGGAATTATCTTCCGCTTCACCGCCTTTGCCGTGGTAAATAGATGCTTTTCCGTCCAATGCCTTGTGTAAAAGTTCGTCTGCCTTGCTGATTCCGTCTGAAACCTTACACTGGATGACCGGTTTTCCGGAGAAACGGTCCATCGGAACCTGTGTATCTGCTGCCACGATGATGCAGACTGCTTCGTCAATCTCCTGCTTCGTCAGCACATTCTTGGCACCGCCGCTTCCTCTGGTCTCAACCTTGATGCGGCAGCCAAGCTCTGCTGCCTTCTTCTCAAGGCTCTCTGCTGCCATATAAGTATGTGCAATTCCGGTCGGACATCCGGTAACTGCAAGCACCAGACGGTTATCCGCTGTTTTCTCTGCCGCAGCCGGCTCCTTTTTCTCTTCTTTTTCTTCATGCTCTTCCTCGGCACCGTCAATCACTGCCAGAAATTCATCAACGGTCTTTGCATTCCGAAGACCGTTTGTAAAATTCTCATCCATCAACATCACAGACAGACGGCTTAATACATCCAAATGTACGTTGTCCTCTGTATCCGGTGCTGCAATAAGGAAAATCAAATCGGTCGGCGCTCCGTCTAGTGCGTCAAAGTCTACGCCGCCTTTTACGACCATTGCCGCAAGTCCCGGTGCCTTTACCGCATCGGATTTGCAGTGCGGAATCGCGATTCCCTCTCCGATTCCTGTCGTTCCCTCTTCTTCTCTTGCAAAAACACCCTTGCGGTACTTCTCAACATCCGCAATCTTTCCGCTGGCTGCCATCAATGCAACCATTTTCTCGAGCGCATCCTGCTTGTTTTCTGCAACCCCGTCAAGCCGGATACTTTCCTTTGAAAGCAAATCTCTGATTCTCATAAAGAATCCTCCTCCATTTTTTTCACTACATGATTATCTGCAAACCGGAATCTCCTGTTCCGGGTCTACACAACTTTAAAAATTTTCACTTCCTCTAACAGCGCTTCCACTGTATCCTTCGTCGCAAGTTCCTCCGAGAACGCCGATGCACTTCCGGTGCAAAGACCCATCTGAAATGCCGCTCTGTAGTCATTCTCCGCAAAATAGCCTGCCAGGAAACCTGCCACCATGGAATCTCCGGCTCCAACGGAATTCACTACCTTTCCTTTCGGTGCTGCCGCCTCGTAAATCTCACCGGTTTCCGTCACAAGAACTGCGCCGTCTCCTGCCATGGAAACAAGAACGTTTCTTGCCCCCTTTTCCTGAAGCTTTTTCGCATAGCGCGCGATTTCGGCTTTTCCCTCCATCGTCACCCCGAAAATTTCTTCGAGCTCATGGTTGTTTGGCTTAATTAAAAACGGATGATAGCAGAGCACATTGACCAAAAGGTCTCTCGTCGCATCTACTACAATGTTAAGTTTTTTGTTTTTCAGGTGCTCCATGATATCGCTGTACATCGTCTGCGGCATTACGCCCGGAATACTTCCGGCAAGAATCAACGTATCTCCGTCCGTAAGCGAATCAAGCTTTTCATAAAGCTTTGCAATTTCCGCTTTGCCGATTGCCGGTCCCTGTCCGTTGATTTCGGATTCTTCCTCACCGCGGATTTTGACATTGATGCGGGTAATTCCATCCTCCACCGGAATAAAATCTGCCGAAACGCCCTTCTGCTCCATCAGGCGCTTTAGCTCCTGCCCGGTAAATCCGGCATAGAATCCAAGTGCGGTGCTGTCAATTCCAAGGTTTTTTAACACCATCGAAACATTGACACCCTTTCCGCCCGGAAAAATCTTCTCTTCCGCTGTCCGGTTGGTGCGTCCGCAGGTAAATCCCGGAACGGTTACGATGTAATCCAGCGAAGGATTAAAAGTTACGGTGTAAATCATTGTGTTTCTCTCCTTTCCTCTATAAATTTATTACATTTGCTTTTTCTAAATAAACCCCTGCCGTAAGGTCTGTCGTTAAAATATCAGCACTATCAAATCCTGCAAAGGTCACATTGGAAATCTTGTTAAACTTGCTCGCATCCGCTAATATATAGCACTTTCTGCAATTTTCCATGGAACGCTTCTTTACTAATGCTTCCTTTGGCTCCGGTGTGGAAAATCCTTTTGTAAGACTCACTGCATTTGTGCCCCAGAAGCCTTTTGTAAAATTATATTTATCCAGGGAAGCGACCGCTTCCTCGCCGACGATTGCCTCCGTGACGGCTTTAAATTCTCCGCCGAGGATGTAGACGGTGTAGCCTTTCTCGGAAAGCAGCCTTGCATGGGTAATCGCATTTGTAACAAACACTGCATTCTTCACTTCGATATAATCAATCATCTGCTCGGTTGTCGTTCCGGCATCCAGATAAACAAAATCTCCCGGCTCGATTAATCCCGCCGCATATTTCGCTACCCGCGCCTTCGCTTCCTTATTCTGTTCCTTGCGGTGTACCACCTCATCATCCATGGTACTGTAAGCCGTGGTCTTTGCGATTGCCCCTCCGTGAACCTTTGTGAGCTGCCCTGCCGTGTCAAGAGCATTCAGGTCGCGGCGGATGGTGGATTCCGAAGCATCCAGTTCTGTCATAAGCTGCTGAACCGTAACACTTCCCATACGTTCTAGTATGGTTAAAATCCTTGCAAATCTTTCCTCTGTCAGCATATCTATTCCTCCATTTTCGGTCAACTTCATTCAATTCCGTTCACCTTATGTCTGTATTATAGCTTCACTTTCCGTCATAGTCAATCACAATCCGTCATTTTCAGTCACAAAAATAGAGCAGTGATTTTGTGCATTTTTTACAAAATCACTGCTCTATTTGCTTTTTTCCTATCTGCTTTTAATCCTGAGCCACGACTTCCCTGTAAAATGCGGAATAGTCGTTTCGTTTCTCCTTGGTAAACTGGATTGCGGTTCTCGGATGCTGGTTCAAAAGACCGGTCATCAGGTACTGTAAATCATAGCCCCAGACAACGCCGTCTTCCTTTAACTTCGTCATATGCTTCTCGATAAAGCGGATTGCCGGGTATACATCATACTTCGGATTGCGCAGAAAACCTAACAAAAGCTCCATTGCACAGTTTCCTGCCCCGCGTCCCATCGAAGCATAGGTTGCGTCCAGCCAGTCCACACCATCTCCCACTGCCTCAATCGTGTTCGCAAATGCAAGCTGCTGATTGTTATGTGCGTGGATTCCTATCTTTTTGCCATACTTGGTCGCAGCTTCCATATAGATATCTGCAATACGTGCAATCTGTTCCGGGTAAAGTGCCCCGAAGCTGTCCACAATGTAGAACACCTCCACCGGTGTCTTTCCGAGAATGTCAAGCGCCACCTTTAAATCAGACTCCTGTGCATTGGAGATTGCCATAATGTTGCAGGTCGCCTGATAGCCTTTGTTGACTGCATCTTCGATCATATCTGCCGCTGCTGGAATTGTATTGAGGTAAGTTGCTACACGAATCAAATCAATCGGGCTTTCTGCCTTGTCATGAATATCTTCTTTATAATTGCAGCGTCCCACATCAGCCATGACTGCAATCTTTAAATCCGTGTTGTTGTCACCCACAATTGCACGGATATCCTCATCCTTACAGAACTTCCATTTGCCAAACTGCTTCTCGTCAAAAATTTCCTTATCCGCTTTATAGCCGAACTCCATATAATCGACACCCGCTTTGACGTTTGTCTGGTATAAGTCCTTTACAAATTCATCTGTAAAATAAAAATCATTTACCAGTCCCCCGTCACGCAGGGTTGCATCTACTACTTTTACACCAGAACGGTATTCCATCAAGCTTGCGATTTCTTTCATTGTTTCCGTATATCTCCTATCTTTCTTTTCTGCACCAACGCTTTAAAGTGCTAAATTGCTTACTTATTATAGCACTCTCTTTTATGAAATGCAACCTTTTTCAGACCGGACTTACAGATATTTGTCTGCAATTTTTACCGTATTGTTCAAATCCTCCATCAGCTTCTGCGCATTGACCGCTTTTTGTCTGGTGTCTTCTCCTAATTCCACAACCTGCTGCGTACTTGCTGCAACCTCCTGGCTGACCGCGGAAATCTGATGAATACTTTCAACAATGGTATTGTTCGACTGTAAAATTTCTTCTATCTTGCGGTAGGTTTCCTCCACCGTCTCATTCAACCTCGTCATGCGGCTTCCAATACCGGAAAACTGTTCATTTGCATGATTAATCAGTTCATGCTCCGTTCCGGCAGTTGCCATTACGTTATCGACCGTATTTTTTGCGGTGTCGGCATTGTGCTGCAAATCGCCTACCACGCTCTGAATTTCTTCGGTGAGCTTGCGCGTCTGATCTGCTAACGCCCGGATTTCATCCGCAACAACCGCAAATCCGCGTCCTGCTTCCCCGGCACGTGCACTTTCAATCGAAGCATTTAATGCAAGAAGATTCGTCTGACCTGAAATAGAAAAAATCTGCTCAGTAATGTTTTCCACTGCTTTGGCATTCTCAATCAGTCTGGTAACTGCCGCCACTACCTCTTCATTTTCCGCTTTTGTTTCCCCGGACTGCGTTAAAAGCTCGCCCATGGAGTCCCTGCCGCCATCAACTGCCTCACCGGACTCCCTTGCAAGCGTCAGCATTTCGTCCGCCATCTTTTTTGTTCCCACGATAATCTCCTGAATACTTCCGGTCATCATCGTCTGCTGCTCGATATTTCTGGCATTATTATTGTTTCCCTCTGAGATATCCCCAAGCGTTGCCGCTGTCCGTTCTACATCTTTCCCAAGGTCTTTGATATAATCCTCCGCCTCGGCAGAATTGTTTTTTACATTTTCAACAACTACCAGAACATCCTTCAAAAGCTGCGCGCTCTTCTCCTTCTCCTCATTGAGACTTGCTATCTTTCTGGCATTATTATCATTGGAAAGCTTTGTCGTCTGTGCTAAAACAATCAAAAACACTTCCACACACGCTGCCTGCAGTAAAACCGATGTGCTGTTGACTGCGCCTCCGTCCGGCATATGTTTTAATACTCCCGCATAATACACAATGTCTGCAATATTAATCACGCTGAATCCAATCACTGCCCCTAATATCAATTTATAATTGTAGTAAAGAAGGTAAATGAGTGCAATCGGAAATATAACTGCAAACACAGAATTGTTCTGTGCTCCGAACAAAACCAGTGTATAAACCACCATGTAGCCAATCAATGATACGTATTTGAATACTTCGCTGTCCTGCTTATGAAAAAACACAACAGTGGATGCCAGCAGAGTAAGAAACACGGTAACTTCTACCGCCATCATAAATGCAAATGAAATATTTCCCTGTTTAAAGTCACTGATATATCCTGCAAAGAAAAACATATCAATAATTGCAATTACAATCAGTGTCAGTCGATTTACTGCTTTTTCCATCTCTTTTGTTCCCTTTTTATCCATTTATTCCGTTATATGTTAAAATTCTTTACCGTTTCGTTCAGGTCAATTACCTCTTTTAACACCTGTTTTGTATCTTCTGCCACGTCATCGCTGGCACCGGTAATCTTTGTGAGGTTTTCCGTAATAACTTCCATTGCTGTATTGAGCTGGTTCTGTTCGTCTGCAATCTCTCCGAGTGAGTTTACAATATCCTCTATACTTGCACTCAATTCCTCACTGGATGCTCCTAGTTCTGTGCTGACCGACTCATAGTAGGCTGCGTCATCCCGGTAACTGGTTGCAAGATGCTCTAACTTATCGTAATCAGACATTACTTTTGTATCTATAAATCCGACAATTCCACGGCTCTCCTCGCTCAGCACATCTACACTTGCAAGAATTTTTCCTGTAAGTGCGTTTACCTTATCAATTTCCTCATTTGTACTTTCACTTAACTTTTTGATTTCTTCGGCTACAACTGCAAAACCTTTTCCTGCCTCTCCCGCCCGTGCTGCCTCAATGCTCGCATTTAACGCTAAGAGGTTCGTCTGGTCTGCAATTTCTTTGATTGCCGCCGTTACAGTTGTAATCTCCTTGATAACTGCTGCCTGTGCAATTGCGCCTTCCAGTTTCTTTCTGCTCTCTGTTGCAATCTGTACTGCATTTTTCTTATCTGTAATAATTTCCGGCACAATCCGGTTGACCCGCTCAATAATATCACTGGCACGCTCTGAGATATTCTGTGCCTGTTGCGCAAGTTCATCTACAGACTCTGCAACCTCCCCACAGGTCGTATTAATTCCGGAAATGGAATTTCCCTGTGTCTGAATACTTTCTCCTGTTTCCTCCACCTTTGCACTGATGTCGGTAATATTCTGATTGATTGCCCCGATTTTTTCACTGGTTCCCGTCAGCTTTTCATCTACATTCGCAGCTATACTCTTTGCCTGACGTATCGTTCCAATGAAGTTCTGCTGCATCGTGTCAATCAGATGCTGAATTTCTTTGACCTCATCCTTCTGCCTGGTGGCATTTTCACGTCCGATAATACGGTCAACAATGAAGTCCTTCATATATTTTACAGGCTTTAGACATTTTCCAATCAAAAGTCCCGTTGCAAGAACAGACGCTGCTAACAATATCAGGCCAAGCAGTGCAATCGTCAGTACGTTTTTCATAAGACGCGCTGACACAACCGAAACATTTTCTGTGATTCCAAGCTTCCAGCCTGTTTCTTCAATTGTAGATATATGTACAAACCGGTCACTTCCGTCATATTCTTTCATTTTGTTCAGACCGGCTGCCGATATATCAATTCCAAGCGCTTCTCCAAGGTTGGTGCTTCCGTTTTCCGTCGGAAGAAATGCCTCATTTTCATGCACGATTACGCTTCCATCGCCTGCCAGAAGAAATCCGTGTATATTTTCGTTGGAATCAATGTTATTGATGAGGTCTACCAGTACCGTAAGGTTAAAATCCGCTAACAGTACACACTGTAACCCATCTGCCTTAAGTGGCGCCGCAATCGATACCACCATCTGCCCGGTTGCCGCATCCTGATATGGATCTGTATAGATTAATGTCTGCTGTCCAACCGCCTGTTTCCACCAGTCACGCTCTGTTACATTAATTGACAGGGTATCCCCACCCGCCATATATGCGGTTGTCTCATCTTCATAGCACATATAATACATCAGGGCATTCTCATTCTGCGCCAGACACGTTCCAAGATATTCCTGTATCTTCGTCTTATCCTTTGCCCCAAGAGCCATTGCCGCCTGTGCCATCTGATTTACCGTCTCTGCCTGATTATTAAGCCAGGCATTGACCACATCCGCCTTGGTATCCGCCTCCATCTCAACGTAATCTGAAATACTTTCTGATAGATTTCTGTTTAATGTATATGTGCTGACAAACTGGCAGATTAAAATAACTGCTAACAGGCTTGCTCCTACAAAAATGCTGATTCTGTTCTTAATTGACCCCATTTTGCAATCCTTTCTTCCCGTGTAAATTTCCCCTCGTTACCACTTTATTGTATAACAGTGGTCTGTTTTTTGCAACCAAAAAGGATATCTGCCAGGGCAGATATCCTAGTTTTTTAGAGTTTCTTTGTTGCAAGAACACGGATTGCGTTTAATACTGCAATCACCATAACGCCCACGTCTGCAAAGATGGCCGCCCACATATTGGCAACTCCAAGTGCGCCAAGCAGGAGGCAGATGATCTTGATACCAATTGCAAAGTAGATATTCTCGTATACAATCCGCAGACATTTTCTTGAAATGCGGATTGCCTTGGAAATCTTTAACGGGTCATCGTCCATCAGCACGATATCCGCAGCCTCGATGGCTGCATCCGAACCGAGTGCGCCCATTGCAATTCCGATATCCGCACGGGATAATACCGGAGCATCGTTGATACCGTCACCGACAAAGGCAAGTTTTTCTTTCGCGCTCTTCTTGTCTAACAGGCTTTCCACAATCGAAACCTTATCTGCCGGAAGCAGCTCGCTGTGCACCTCATCGATGCCAAGCTCCTTGGCAACGCTCTGTGCCACGCGGTCGGCATCGCCTGTCAGCATGACGGTTTTCTTCACGCCTGCTGCCTTTAATGCCTTGATGGCTTCCTTTGCATGCGGCTTGATGATATCCGAGATGACTATATGTCCGGCATAAGTGCCGTTTACTGCCATATGGATGATGGTTCCGACAGAGTGACAGTCATTGCAGGCAATTCCGAGACGTTCCATCAGCTTATCATTTCCGGCTGCAACCGGTACGCCGTCCACCTTTGCGGTGATGCCGTGTCCGCTGATTTCCTCAACCTCTGTCACACGTGTCTTGTCAATCTCTTTTCCGTAGGCACGCTGTAAGCTGCGGCTGATTGGATGGGAAGAATAACTCTCCGCAAGTGCCGCATACTCAAGCAATTTCTCCTTTGGCATTTCATTGTGATGGACACCGGTCACCTCAAACACGCCCTGTGTCATGGTTCCGGTCTTATCGAATACTACATATTTCGTTTTTGCTAAGGTTTCCAGGTAGTTCGAGCCTTTAATCAGAATCCCTGCATCGCTCGCACCGCCGATTCCGGCAAAGAAGCTAAGCGGAATACTGATGACAAGTGCACACGGGCAGCTGATAACAAGGAATGTCAGCGCTCTCATAATCCAGTCTGCCCAATCCGGCGACATGGAGAGGAACAACATCCTCACAAGTGGCGGAAGGATTGCAAGTGCTAATGCACCATAACATACCGCCGGGGTATAATACTTGGCAAATTTCGTGATAAAATTCTCGGAGCGGGATTTCTTTGAGCTGGCATTCTCCACCAGGTCAAGAATTTTGGAAACCGTAGATTCCCCAAATTCCCTGGTCGTCTGGATTCGCAGCAGTCCGGTCATATTGATGCTTCCGCTGATGACCTCCCCGCCCTCTGCCACTTCCCTCGGAAGACTCTCTCCGGTCAGTGCACTCGTGTTCAAAGAGGAATGTCCCTCGACAATCACACCGTCAATCGGAACCTTTTCTCCCGGTTTTACAACAATCACAGAACCAACCTCAACCTCATCCGGATCTACCTCGGTCAGTTCGCCGTCCACCTCGATATTTGCATAATCAGGACGGATATCCATCAGCTCGCTGATGTTCTTACGGCTTTTTCCAACCGCATAGCTCTGAAACAGCTCGCCAATCTGGTAAAATAGCATAACCGCAACACCCTCAACGTACTCACCGAGCACAATTGCGCCGACGGTTGCGACTGCCATCAGGAAATTCTCGTCAAATACCTGGCGGTTTAAGATGCCTTTCCCCGCTTTCTGTAAAATGTCATAGCCGATAATCAGATACGGAATCATATAAAGTGCCAGTTCCACATACCCGTTCAGTGGGAAGAAATGAAAGATTCCTTTATATGCAAGGATCAGTGCCGCAGCAAGTATTATACGGATCAGGACTTTTTTCTGTTTCCGTGTCATACGCACGCCTCCTTTTTATTCAGATTTAGAAAAAGATTTCGCAGTCCGGCTCAACCTTACGGCATGCTTTTAAAACATCTTCCATAACAGCCTTCGGTTCTGCACCCTCTGCAAATTCAACGCTCATTTTTAAGGTCATGAAGTTTACGCTTGCATCTGCAACTCCTGCGGTGTTCTTTGCAGCTTCCTCCATTTTGTTTGCACAGTTTGCACAGTCAACCTCGATTTTGTAAGTCTTTTTCATAGTATGTTCTCCTTTTCTTTTTAATTTATGACAGGCAGTCTGTCTATGAATCATGCTGCCTGTTGTCCTTTTCATATTAACATCTGTTCATTTGTTCAAATGTTAATTAAACTATACCACTTCCTGGGAAAATGTCAATATCTTTTTTGCTTCTTTTTAAAACAGGTATGATTCCACTGTTTTTTCGCAAAAATATATAAAAGCGCGGCAATTGTTAAATTTTTATAAGGCATGGACTTTGCCCCATTGCACGCGTAAAATAGCAATCATAAACGAGAAGCTGAAAGAAAAAGCAAAAAAGAGGTATTTTATGCGAAAAATCATTCCTATCAACGATAACTGGAATTTTTCCATCGGAGCCTATGGCTCCCATTCCAAACAGACCGAAACTGTCACTCTGCCCCACACCTGGAACGCGATTGACGGGCACGACGGCAACGGCTCCTATCTGCGCACGACGGCGTGCTACAGCCATAAGCTTGCGCCCCTTCACCAGCCTCTCTCCGGCGGAAAAACATATCTTGACATTCCGGCGGCAGGACAGCAGGCATCCGTCTATTTAAATGGGAAAAAGCTGACCACCCACGAGGGCGGCTACTCTGCATTCCGGGTTGACCTGACCGAAACCTTAAAGGATACGGATGATAATCTTTTAGTCATTGAGTGCTCCAATGAGGAAAAAAGCAATGTTTACCCGCAGGCGGCGGATTTTACCTTTTACGGCGGTCTCTACCGCGGCGTCAACCTCATCAGTGTGCCGGACACACACTTTACGTTAGATTACTACGGTGCCTCCGGCATCAAGGTGACCTCGAAGCCGGTTGCAGACGGAGGCGCCCTTGTCACGATTGAAACCTATCTGGTCAATACCAGTGAAGATTACACCGTGCTTTATTCTATTACAGACGCCGTTGATTATATTGAAACTGTTATGAAAGGAGGAGCACCGGAACTTACGCCATCCTCCCATGAGGTTGCATCCGGCGTCTGTCCTGCTTCCGACACCAAAATCACGCTCTATCTTCCGGATGTGAAACTCTGGAACACTGCGCATCCTTATCTCTACACGGTGAAGGCGACGCTTCTGCGCCGCAATGAGGTCTGTGATGAAATCTCCACACGCCATGGTGTCCGCACCTTCTCCTGTGACCCGCAGATGGGATTCCTCTTAAACGGTGTTCCCACACCCCTCCGCGGTGTCAGCCGTCATCAGGACTTGCTCTACCACGGAAATGCCTTAACCGCAGAGGAGCACTACGAGGACGCCCGCATCATCAAGGAGCTTGGCGCAAACTCCATCCGCCTCGCACATTACCAGCACGCCGATGTTTTCTATGATGCCTGCGATGCGCTTGGATTTGTGGTCTGGGCAGAAATTCCGTTTATCACGGCAATGAGTGAAGACCCTGCCGCTCACGAAAACTGCGTACACCAGTTAAAAGAGCTGATTTTCCAGAATTTTAACCACAGCTCCATCTGCTTCTGGGGGATTTCCAACGAAATTCTGATTGGCGGTATCTCCGAGCAGCTTGTGAAAAATCACGTTGCCTTAAATGCACTCGCCAAAGAGTTAGACCCGACCCGTCTCACCACGATTGCACATGTATCCATGACGCCTGTCGACGGTCCGATGCACGGCATTACAGATGTCGAGAGTTATAATCACTACTTCGGCTGGTACGGCGGCAAATACTCTGACAATGAATCATGGCTTGACGAGTATCACGCCAAACATCCCGATATCTGTCTGGGGCTTTCCGAGTACGGCTGCGAAGGTATTCTCACCTATCACGGTGCAAATCCTGCCTGCAAGGATTATTCGGAGGAATATCAGGCGATGTACCATGAGCATATGGCAAAAATTTTAACGGAACGCCCGTGGCTTTGGTCGACCCATGTCTGGAATATGTTTGATTTTGGCTGTGCTGCCAGAAATGAGGGCGGCGTTGCCGGACGCAACAACAAAGGACTTGTCACAATGGACCGGAAAATCCGTAAGGACAGCTTCTATATTTACCAGGCTTACTGGAGTGACAAGCCGATGGTGCACATCACCGGACGCCGCTATGCAAAGCGCGCCGGGGAACAGACGCAGATAAAGGTTTACACCAACGAGCCTTATGTCTCCCTGTTTGTAAATCGAAAACTCGTGGGCGTCTGTGCGGTTTCAGACCACATTGCAGTCTTCTCTGTCGCCCTGGAGGACGGTTTTAACACCGTTACGGCGCTTGCCGGAACACAGACGAAGCCGGATACCATCAAAGACTGCATTTCTCTGGAAAAAGTGGAAAAAGAGCCGGAAATCTACACGCTGCCGGAAGTAAACGAGCGCGCCGAGGGCGTTGCAAACTGGTTCAAGCTTGCCGGGAACCTGGATTTGACTGCTCCGATGGAATTTCCTGCTGACCGCTATAACATCCGGGACACGATTGCCGACATCGCGCAGAACGAGGAAGCTTTCTCTCTTTTACAGGAGGCAATCCATCTTTCCACTGGCATGAAGTTTGAAAAAGACGAGGGCATGTATAACATGATGAAGAACTCCACGTTAGAAACCTTATTTGCCATGGCGGGCAGCTCGATGCCGGAGGGATTTCCGGAATCGGTCAATGCCCAGTTGATTAAGATTAAAAAATAACGAAAGGATTTCAAATGATAAAAGTGGATTTGATTACCGGTTTTCTCGGTTCCGGGAAAACCACATTTCTGAAAAAGTACGCCAGATATCTGATGGATGCAGGGCTTAATATCTGTATTCTTGAGAATGATTTTGGTGCCGTCAATGTCGATATGATGCTGTTGCAGGATTTGATGGGGGAGCACTGCGAACTTGAGATGATTGCAGGCGGCTGCGACGAGGACTGTCACAGAAGACGTTTTAAGACGAAACTGATTTCGATGGGGATGTGCGGTTATGACCGTGTTCTGGTGGAGCCGTCCGGCATCTTTGATGTGGATGAATTTTTTGACCTTCTGCACGAAGAGCCATTAGACCGCTGGTACGAGATTGGAAGTGTCATCACGATTGCGGACGCCGGGCTTGAGGAGCACCTCTCCGAGGAATCGGAATACCTTCTCGCGTCCCAGCTCGCCCCCGCCGGAACCGTGCTTTTGAGCAAATGTCAGGATGTTTCCGAGGAAACAATTGTGAAAACCACATCACACATAAACAGCGCCTTGGAGCATTTTGGCTGTAAAAGAAAACTTTCCGATGAAATCATTGCAAAGGACTGGGAAGCACTGACAGCGGCAGATTTTAAAGCCATCTCCGACAGCGGCTATAAAAACGAATCCGCTGCCAAGCTCTGGTTTGATTCAAGAAAGACGTTCACGTCACTTTATTTCTTAAATGTGCGCCTGCCGGAAACTGCCCTTCGCACGGTGACGGAAGCGCTTATGGCAGATACCGCCTGTGGAAATATTTTCCGTATCAAAGGCTTTCTCCTGACCGATGATGGACGCTGGCTGGAATTAAACGCAACCCACGAGCAGATTACCATCCGCCCGATTACAAACGGGCAGGAGGTCATTATCGTCATCGGTGAAAATCTCGTGGAAGAAGAAATCAAAAAGCATTTGTATCCCGAAGCATAACGATAGAGGAATATCGCCTGTAGAGCACAAAAAGCCCCTCCCGCAATCACGCGGGAAGGGCTTTTTGTTACGCCTATTTTGCAATATTAATTCGCACAAGTGCTTTGCGAAGTGCAAACTCAGCACGTTTTACATCAATGGACTCTGTCCTGTGGGCAAGACGTTCTTCTGCTCGCTCTTTCGCGGCTTCTGCACGCGCCTTGTCAATTTCCTCCGGCCATTCTGCGGTTTCTGCCAGCAATGTTACCTTATCCGGCAGAATCTCTGCAAACCCGGAATGTACCGCTGCAATCACATCTTCCTGTCCGTCATTGTGGATTGTGACCACTCCCGGCGCAAGGACTGTGGTAAGCGGAATGTGGTTTTTATACACACCGATTTCACCTGCGGCTGTATTGAATTCAATCATTGCCGCTTCTCCCTGATGAAAAATGCGGTCCGGTGTAATGATTTCCACTTTAAAGTTCCTGGTCTCCTCTGCCATACTCATTCTTCCTTCCGCAAAAAATTAATTCATTCTCTCTCGAACTTCATCAATAGTTCCGGCATTTAAGAATAAACTTTCTGGCACATCGTCATGCTTGCCTTCCAGAATCTCCTTGAAACCACGTACTGTCTCTGCGATTGGAACATATTTTCCTTCGAGACCGGTAAACTGGGTTGCAACAGAGAACGGCTGGGAAAGGAATCTCTGAACCTTTCTCGCACGGCTTACAACGAGTTTATCTTCCTCTGACAGCTCGTCCATACCAAGAATTGCGATGATATCCTGCAATTCTTTATACTTCTGTAAAATCTCCTGAACGCCACGGGCAACCTCGAAGTGCTCCTGTCCTACGATACGTGGGTCAAGAATACGTGAGGTGGAACCTAACGGATCTACCGCCGGGTAGATACCAAGCTCTACGATGGAACGGTCCAATACGGTCGTTGCATCGAGATGTGCGAAAGTCGTTGCCGGAGCCGGGTCCGTCAAGTCGTCCGCCGGCACATAAACTGCCTGTACGGATGTGATAGATCCGTTCTTTGTGGATGTGATACGCTCCTGAAGCGCACCCATCTCTGTCTGTAAGGTCGGCTGATATCCTACTGCGGACGGTACTCGTCCAAGAAGTGCAGATACCTCGGAACCTGCCTGTGTGAATCGGAAAATGTTGTCAATGAATAACAGCACATCCTTTCCACCTTTATCACGGAAATATTCAGCCATGGTAAGACCGGTTAATGCAACACGCATACGTGCTCCTGGCGGCTCATTCATCTGTCCGAACACCATGGTGGTCTTATCGATAACTCCTGATTCTTTCATTTCGTAGTAAAGGTCATTTCCCTCACGGGTACGCTCTCCTACACCTGTAAATACGGAAAATCCACCGTGCTCCGTAGCGATGTTGTGAATCAGCTCCTGGATTAATACGGTCTTTCCTACACCGGCACCACCGAACAGACCAATCTTTCCACCCTTCTGATACGGGCAGAGAAGGTCTACGACTTTGATTCCCGTCTCTAACATTTCCTGGGAAGTCGCCTGCTCCTCAAATGCCGGAGCCGGTCTGTGAATCGGCCATTTTTCTTCCACAACCGGCGCTGCTACCTCGTCAATCGGATTTCCCAGTACATTAAACATACGTCCAAGGGTATTCTCTCCGACCGGTACACTGATAGGCGCTCCGGTAGCGATTGCATCCATACCACGAACAAGACCATCGGTCGGTCCCATCGCGATACAGCGTACTATGTCATCACCCAGATGCTGCGCAACTTCCACAACCAGCTCTTTTCCGTCTTTTAACGGAACCTTGATTGCTTCGTTGATCTCCGGCAGATTGCCTTCTGTGAACTTAATGTCCAGAACGGCACTGATAATCTGGGTAATCTTACCTATATTATTTGCCATCGCTCATTGTTCTCCTTGTTTTTATTCTTAAAAAATATTGTAGTTGCTGCAAGTATCCAAAAAGCATTAAGAAATCGCGGAAGCTCCTGCGATAATCTCCGTCAGCTCCTGCGTGATGGAACCCTGACGTGCTCTGTTGTACTTCAGCGACAGATCACTGATCATATCCTCTGCATTGCTGGTTGCGGAATCCATTGCCTGCATTCTGGCTCCGTTTTCACTGGCAACCGCCTCCACAAGTGCGCCGTAAAACAGACTTGTAATATACTTCGGAATAATCATATCCAATGCTTCTTCCTCGTTTGGCTCATAGTTCATAAGCACATTCGTATCCGATGCCGGTGCAATCTCCTCCTCGGAAAATTCCACCGGAAGCAGTTTTAAAAGCTTCGGCTCATGGCTTACCGTGTTCTTAAAATGGGTGTATGCCAGATAAATCTCACCGATTTCCCCTTTTGCGTATGCCTCAAGAATCTGCGCGCAGAGTGCTGCGGCGTCCGCATAAGCCGGAGATTCGATGATATCGGAACGGTCTTCCTTAATGGAATAGCCGCGCCGCTCTAACATCTCACGTCCCTTGCCGCCGATTGCGTAGATATCCAAATCTTCTGCTGCAAGTGTCGTATCTCCTGTCACCATCTTTACAACGTTGGTATTGTAACCTCCCGCAAGTCCGCGGTTAGAAGTAATCACAACCACTGCCTTGCGTGTGGAATCTCCCTTTTTCAGATAAGGATGATTCACATTTCCCGATTTTGCCAGCATGGATGAAACCGTCTGATACATATAATTAAAATATGGATTCGTCTGCTCTGCCCGGTTTCTTGCTTTCTGCAGTTTAACGGTAGAAACCAGCTTCATGGCTTTTGTGATCTGCTGGGTACTTTGTATGCTGCTTTTTCTTCGCTTTATGTCCCTCATGGATGCCATAATCTGCACACCGCCTTTCTACCGTTTTATTTCAAAAATGTCTTTTTACATTCCTCGATGGCTGTCACAAGTTTCTTCTCGGTATCCTCATCCATTACCTTTGTGGTACGGATGCTCTCCGGAATCTCCGGATACTTGGTATCAATATAATCGAACAGCTCTTTCTCAAAGGAAAGAATCTTGTCTACCGGGATGTCCATCAGGTACTTCTTCGTTGCCGCATAGATAATCATAACCTGCTTCTCTACTGGCATTGGCTGATACTGTGGCTGCTTTAAGATTTCCTTGAGTCTTTCACCCTGTGCAAGCTTCTCGCTGGTATCTGCATCCAGTTCGGAACCAAACTGGGAGAATGCTGCTAACTCACGGTACTGTGCCAAATCGGTACGAATCGGCGCTGCAATCTTTTTCATTGCCTTAATCTGTGCGGAACCACCTACTCGTGATACGGAAAGACCTGCGTTGATAGCAGGACGGAATCCGGCATTAAACATCTCGGTTTCCAGATAAATCTGTCCGTCTGTAATAGAAATTACGTTAGTAGGAATATAGGCAGATACATCGCCTGCCTGGGTTTCGATAATCGGCAATGCAGTTAAGGAACCACCGCCAAGTTTATCGGAAAGTCTTGCTGCACGCTCTAATAATCTGGAATGAAGATAGAAGACATCTCCCGGATAAGCCTCACGTCCTGGTGGTCTCTTGAGAAGCAAGGAGAGGGTACGGTATGCCGCTGCATGCTTACTCAAATCATCGTAAATAATCAGAACGTCCTCACCATTCTCCATCCATTCTTCTCCGATTGCACATCCTGCATACGGAGCAATATACTGCAATGGTGCCAGCTCACTGGCGGTTGAAACCACGATTGTGGTGTAGGACATCGCACCGAACTCTTCTAACGTCTTTACGATAGATGCTACGGTGGAAGCCTTCTGTCCGATTGCAACATAGATACATTTTACATTCTCATGCTTCTGGTTAATGATGGTATCAATTGCAATGGCAGTCTTACCTGTCTGACGGTCTCCGATAATCAGCTCTCGCTGTCCTCTACCGATTGGTACCATGGAGTCAATTGCCTTGATACCGGTCTGTAACGGAGTATCTACTGATTTTCTGGAAATAACGCCGGATGCCACACGTTCTACCTGGCGGAATTTATTTGTCTGAATCGGTCCTTTGCCATCGATAGGCTGACCTAACGCATTTACTACACGTCCTAACAGCGCATCGCCAACCGGAACCTCTACAACTCGTCCGGTGGTCTTTACGGTATCTCCCTCGTTGATGTTGCGCTGATTTCCGAGCAATACGGCACCAACGTTGTCTTCCTCAAGGTTTAATACCATTCCGTAAACTTCTCCGGGGAACTCCAAAAGTTCTCCCTGCATTGCGTTGTCAAGTCCGTGAATACGCGCGATTCCGTCTGCTACCTGGATAACAGTACCAACATCAGCTACTTCTAACTGCGCTGCATACCGTTTAATCTGCTCTTTAATTACCGAACTAATCTCTTCTGGTTTTAAATTCATGGAGCGCATTCACCTGCTTTCAACTGTATTTTTGATAATTCCCGTGTCAGGTCATAGAGCTTTGTCCGGACACTGGAGTCAACGACGCGGTCGCCGATACGAATCACCATTCCGCCGATTAACGCGGAATCCACATCATAGTGCATTTCAAACTTCACGTACTTTGTAGTCTCAAGGAGACGTTTCTCCACTGCCGCCTTCTGCGCATCCGACAACGGCATCGCAGAAGTCACATATGCAGTTCCGATGTTCTTAAACTCCTTGACTTTGTCAATAAAGTATGCAAACACCTCTCCCATCTCTGCAAAATGGTCTTTTTCGACAATCATGCACATTAAGCCCACGATTTCCGGTATTGTTTTTCCTGCAAATATGTCTTCGATGATTTTTATTTTTTCTTCTTTTACAATTTTCGGATGAGTCATTAACTGAAACAGCTGGGGATTTTCGTCCATCGCCATCTTTACGGCTTTTACTTCCTCCCAGTAGGAATCAAGATTCCCGCTCTCTAATGCTGTCTCAAACAATGCATCACCGTATGTTTTGGATACTAGTTTTGCCATGTCGATTCACCCATTTCTTTCAATGTTTCTTCTACCAGCGTATCCTGTATCGTTGTATCGATGGATGCGGCAACCACCTTTGCTGCCATCATTGATGCCACCGTTACCATTTCCTGTTTTACTTCATCCATTGCACGTTTCTTGGAAAGCTGTGCTTCCTCATTCGCACTGCGGATAATCTGTGCAGCCTCTTCTTTTGCAGATGCTTCAATTGCTGCTGCATTTTTAACTGCCTTCTGGCGAGCTTCACTTAAAATCTGCTCGGCTTCTTTGTCGATACTTTTAAGTCTGCTCTCATACTCTGCCTTTAATTTTGCAGCTTCTTCCCTGTCGTTTGCTGCACTGTCAATATCATTTGCAATCTTTTCCTGACGGTCACGCAGCATTTTGCGTACCGGGTTAAACAGCAGATACGACATTGCAAGGAACAGAAAGAATACGGCAATTGCTAACAGCGCTGTATCAAAGAGTAGCTGCGCATCAAGACCAAAAAGAAATTCCATTCTTTATCACCGGCCTCCCTTCTGATTATTTTTTCTGCCTTTCTTAGCCTAACGGTTTTACGAAAAGTAAAAGCATGGCAATCAGCAAACCATAAAGACCTGTGGTCTCTGCTACCGCCTGTCCTAAAAGCATGGTTGACATAATATCGCCCTTTGCGCCCGGGTTTCTACCTACTGCTGCAGCACCATGTCCTGCTGCGATACCCTGTCCAATACCAGGTCCGATACCTGCGATAACTGCTAAACCAGCTCCGATTGCGGAACAAGCCATAATTAAATCATGTCCTGAAATGTTCATAAAAATGTCCTCCTGAAAATATACTTTTTGTGATAGTTGTTACTCTGCTTCATAGTTCTGTCCAATGTACGTCATCGTCAGCATACAGAATACATATGTCTGGATTGCACCTGAGAACAAATCAAAATACAGATGCAATGCTGCCGGCCAGATAACAGCCAGTTTACTGAGCAGACCATAGACAAGCGCCATCATAACGGTTCCTGACAATACGTTTGCGAACAAACGCAGTGACAGTGAAATCGGAACTGCGATCTCGCTTATCAGGTTGATAGGCAGCCATATCGGCAGCCATGGCGGCAGTGGCGAACACATATCTTTCCATATCTGTTTCCCAGGAATGTTCTTAAACTGGGTGATATGAATCAGAAAGAATGTTATCAGACCAAGCGCGAAGGTTGTACCGTAGTCCGCTGTCGGCGGTCTCAGTCCAAACAGACCGGAAATATTGCTCAGGAAAATAAACATGAAAATCGTTAAGATATAGTTGGCAAAAATAGGTGCTGCCTTTTTGCCCATTGTACTGTAAACGATTCCCTCAAGCTTTTCCACCAGCAGTTCCAGAATATTCTGGAATCCATCCGGTACTTCTGTGGCATGCTTCATCTTGCGATTTGCCGCAAATGCAAAAATCAGCATAATCAGCATTACGATCAGTATGCACACGTGTGATGTTGTAATCCAGACTTCCTGTCCAAAGATTTTAAGCGGTATCAGACCATGTATCATAAAATCTATATCGTCGGCGCCAGATGACATCAAAATTGCATCATTCACAATTTCACCTCCTTTTCGATTTCGCTTTTTTCGGGCGTCTCACAAACGCCTGTATCTCCTTGCATTTTTGAAAGGAATTTATGTGCAACAGGCCAAAGGTACGCAGATACCTTTAACCCAAAAACACCTAAGAAACCGGTAAGCAGACTTCCGAGGTTAAAATAGAGCATTACGACAAACACCACGACCACCACCACATAACGCAGGATGGATTTGAGTGCGATCATCCGGGAGGAAACTTCCGCCCCTGTCGCAACCGTATCCTGTAAAACCATCGCCATATGAACTGCCATGCCACAGGCAAGTGCAATTCCAATGAGAAGTCCCGTCGTATAACGGAGCTTATCCTCTGCAAACCAGACACCGATGACTTCCACCAGAACTCCATAGAGAATAATCCCCGCGATTAGTCCCGGCAGCGCATCATTTAGTCTTTTTAACATTTGTTTTATCGTCCCCCTCCTGTCCGTAGATTTTTTTTGCCATTTTAAAGATATTGGTAAATCCTGCCAGCGCGCCCACAATAAAAAGGGGGATGGTAATCAGGGGGATATTATATTTTTTCCCAAGCCACACGCCGAGCATGGTGCACAGAAAAATCGGTACAATCATGTTGAGTCCAAATTGCAAAATCAGCGTGAGCGACTGAAAAACCTTGTTGTATTTTTTCATTGTTGTAATCCTTCAGACGGTAACATCTGTAGTCTATAACGTCAGATGAACTTCGCGGTTTGTATGCTCATACTGTTGAAGCACCACTCCCGCTGCCTTAAGCATCCGCTTGGATGCGGCAACCGCCGGCGTTCCATCATACTTGTCGCTGTCATAAACGATTCGTTTGATGCCCGACTGGATAATTGCCTTGGCACATTCGTTGCACGGGAACAGCGTCACATAAATGGTCGCTCCCTCAAGGCTTCCGCCGCGGTAATTTAAAATCGCGTTCAGTTCACTGTGAGTTGTATAAAAATATTTGTTCTCGCCGGGTTCTCCCTCTCTGTTCCATGGAAATTCATCGTCGGAACAGCCTGTTGGCAAGCCGTTGTAACCCATTGACAAAATCTTGTGATCCTCGCTTACAATGCACGCCCCAACCTGGGTATTGGGGTCTTTCGAGCGCAGTCCGGATAAAATGGCAACGCCCATGAAATATTCATCCCAGCTAATGTAATCTTCACGTTTTCCCATACGCCCTCCTTGTTTTCCGGAGGAAAATGCGACCACCCTTGTGGGAGCAGAGGGTGTTTCCTCCAAAATAAGTATGTGCGATTTCCCCTGTAATTATTTTGTTCCGAAAATACGGTCTCCTGCATCTCCAAGTCCCGGTACAATATAACCGTGGTCATTGAGATGGTCATCGAGTGCTCCGATGTAGATATCGACATCCGGATGCTCCTCCTGCATCCGCTTGACGCCTTCCGGCGCGGCAATAATGCACATAAAACGGATATTTTTGACACCTTTTTCCTTGAGCATACGGATTGCTGCCGCAGAGGAACCTCCGGTGGCAAGCATCGGATCTACGACGAATACCTCACGGTTTGCGCAGTCCTCCGGCAGTTTGCAGTAATATTCTACCGGTTCTAAGGTCTCCGGATCACGGTAAAGTCCGATATGTCCGACTTTTGCCGCCGGAATCATGGCAAGCATTCCATCTACCATTCCAAGACCCGCACGTAAAATCGGCACAACTGCCAGTTTCTTTCCTTTTAACTCTTTGACTGTGGTCTTACAGACCGGTGTCTGTATCTCTATATCTGTGAGTTTTAAATCTCTTGTCGCCTCATAGCACATGAGCATTGCAATCTCACTGACTAAGGTACGGAAATCTTTAGCGCCGGTTTCCTCCCTGCGGATAATTCCGATTTTATGCTGAATCAGTGGATGATCCATTACAAATACTTTTGACATATCTTTTCCCTTTCTGTCTGTTTTTATTGCGCAGAAGTCTCTTCGTTCAAATAGGAAACCAGCTTCCGTATTGTCTTGCGAAGTGTTTCGTAACACAATCCATAGGACTGCAGCGTTCCGCCGTAAGGGTCTAAGATTTCCAGTTCATCCCCTACCAGCTCAGTCAGCACATGCACATTCTCCGGGTCAGCCTCCGGAAATTTCTCGAAGACCTTCTCTAACTGTGCGCGCTCCATCACAAGTACGAGCGTATCCTCGGTGAAATCTTCTTCTGTAAGCTGCACAGACATAAAGCCTTCCATATTGATTCCATTGCTGATCATAACCGCTTCTGCCTTCTGGTTTAGCGGCTCCGGGAACAGCACTACAAGTCCTCTTGTCAGAATCTCAACCGGATGCTTTAAACTGTACTGTCCAAGAATTCCCGCTGCCATCGGCGCGCGGCACGTTCCGCTTTCCGCCACAAATATAATCCTGTTATATTGCTTCATATTCCAAACCCTCTATACATAGATTACCTGATGTCCTGCTGCCTTAAGAAGGCGGTTCATAATCGCCTGACCGATACGCGGTGTCTCAAAACTCTCGGAATAGATTGCATCCACATTCCAGTCATCAAATTCCCGCAGAATCCGGTACAAATGTCTTGCAATGGCATCTTCATCATCCCTTGCCCCGATGCTTACTACATAGTCTGCCGAATAGGCATCTTTCGTCTCATCGGAAGCAATCACTCCAACTTTTAACCCCTGCGCCTGTTTCTCCTCCACAAGCGTATTGATTTTTTCAATTACGGCTTCTTCCCTGCCGTCCACTAACACCAGATCCCCTTTCGGTGCATAGTGTTTATAACGCATTCCCGGCGCCTTCGGTTTTAATCCTGTCGCAGCAACACCGGTTTTATCCGCTGATGCGGCAACAATTCCCGGGTCAATGCGCACTTCTTTTCCAAGCGCTGCCTCAAGCATTTCTTTCGTAATATAGCCCGGACGTAAAATCATCGGAACCTCTTCGCTCAAGTCTACAATCGTAGATTCAATCCCGATTCCCACCGGTCCGCCGTCTAATATCAGCGGTATCTTTCCGTCCAGATCCTGCGCTACGTGAGCCGCTTCCGTAGGGCTCGGACGTCCGGATGTATTGGCACTCGGCGCCGCTATCAGGCAGCCGCTTTTCTCTATCAGTGCAAGCGCCGTCTTATGATTCGGCATCCGGATTGCAACGGTATCCATTCCGCCTGTCGTCTCATATGGCACTCTGTCATTCTTCCACACAATCATCGTAAGTGGCCCCGGCCAGAACGCATCCGCTAACACCTTTGCCTCCGGCGGTACTTCTTTTGCGATGGATTCCAAATCCGAAAACTTGGAAATGTGGACAATCAAAGGGTTGTCCGAAGGACGTCCCTTCGCTGCATAAATCTTCTTTGATGCTTCCGGTCTTAAGGCATCCGCTCCAAGTCCATAGACGGTCTCTGTCGGGAATGCCACAAGCCCTCCTTCCCGGATAATCTCTGCCGCTTCTTCAAGCGCGGTATCGTTTCCGGATTCTTGATCTATTTTGGTTATTTTTGTCTTCATATCTCACCGAACCTCTCAAAAATCATTCGATTTTCCTACCTATTATCTCATAATTATATCAATTAGGCAACCAAAATGCCTACTTTTTCTTGATACATTTGTCCTATATTGTATTGCTTTGTCCTGATTAAAGTACATGGTTTTTTGTGTTTTCGCTTGTAATGCCCGTATTTTTGTATTAGAATACAAGGTAAGCTATTGGAAACAGTAGCGGGTCAATTCATATATTTTTAAGGAGGGAATAACAATGGCATACGTAATTTCTGATTCTTGTGTAAGTTGCGGAACTTGTGAACCAGAGTGCCCAGTAGGAGCTATCTCTCAGGGAGACAGCCAGTTCCAGATCGATGCTGGTTCTTGCGTTAGCTGCGGAACCTGCGCAGGTGTTTGCCCAACAGGAGCAATCAGCGAGGAATAATCCAAAGCACTCAAAAAACCGTCACGCGTGTGACGGTTTTTTCTTTTGCCATTTTTTCATGACGGGCTCTTTTTTCTTTAAATTTCCGCGAATTGCCGCATCCAGCTTCCGAAAGCGTTCTTCCTCAGCCTCTTCCCGCTCCCGCATCAGGTAGTTCATTTCCTTGATGACCTGCTGTCCGACGTCCTCGCTGATGTTTTTGGAAAGTTCGCCGTTGTTTGCGGCGATTGCCTTTCCGACAATCTGTGTCATAAGTTCGGTAAACTGTGCCATCTTGTCCGTATTCGCAAGAATGCTCTGCTCGCTTTCCTGCAAGGCGGTAACCGGCTGCTGCACGGGTATTGCCTGCGGCGGTTGCTGCTGTGGCATCTCCTCCATCGCAGCCTCCGGCGGCAGGTTATGTACAATCATGCGAATCGCTTTGAGCTGATAGCCCTGTTCCTTTAAGTCCTTTATCCTCTGAAACTCATTGATGTTTTCTTTGGTATAGTAACGGTGTCCCAGTTCATTGCGCGGGATATCCAGTTCGAGTTCATCTTCCCAGTAACGTAACACATGTGATTCCACATTGACGATATTCGCCGCATCGGAAATCATGTAACGTACTTTTTCCATGCTCCTACCAAACCCTTTCCTTCATTTTCTGTAACTATATCGTTCAGATTTACTTATCATTATAAGCATCCGAAGGAAAGCGGACAACCATTTTTCATCGTATTATTCTGACACAATCCGACTTTCTCTTAAAATTTTTGTTATTTTTCCATATTTGCAAACTTCGTGTACTGCGGCAGCCATACCAGATTGACCGTTCCGATTGGACCGTTTCTCTGCTTGGCGATAATGATTTCTGAAATTCCCTTCATATCGGAATCGTGGTTATAATATTCGTCTCGATAGATAAACATTACCACATCCGCATCCTGCTCGATGGCTCCGGACTCACGCAAATCCGAAAGCATCGGTCTGTGGTCCGGACGCTGCTCTACCGCACGGGAAAGCTGCGACAGTGCAATCACCGGCACGGACAGTTCTCGCGCCAGAGCTTTTAAAGAACGGGAAATATCCGATATCTCCTGCTGACGGGAATCGGATGATTTTCCGGAACCGGACATCAACTGTAAATAGTCGATGATGACTAACTTCAAGTCATGCTCAAGCTTATACTTACGGCACTTGCTGCGCAGCTCTGAAATCGAGATACCCGGCGTATCATCAATGATAAGTTCAGAATTTCCGATGGTTCCGGCACCTTCGATTAATTTTTCCCAATCCGAATCGGACAGGTTACCGGTACGGAGTGCCTGCGCATCCACGCGCGATTCCAGCGAAAAAAGTCGGTTTACAAGCTGTTCCTTCGACATCTCGAGGGAAAAGATTGCGGTACACATATTTTCATGAAACGCCACATACTGCGCAATGTTTAAAACAAATGCCGTTTTTCCCATGGAAGGACGCGCTGCCACCAGAATTAAATCTGACGGTTGCAGTCCAGCCGTGCGGTAATCCAAATCGATAAACCCGGTCGGGATTCCCGTTACGGTTCCGGAAGTCTTTGCCGCATTTTCAATCTTTTCGAGCGCATTCATGACTACCTGGCGGATTGGCACATAATCCCCGCCGCCACCGCGGGTGGACAGCAGATCAAAGACCTTTTTCTCTGTGATATCCATCACGGTCTCAACGCTCTCCTTGCCGGCATAGCACTCATTCTCAATCTCTTCGTTGAGCTTGATTAACTTGCGGCGCATGGAATTATCCTTCACAATCTGCGCATAGTACTTCACATTGGCAGATGTCGGCACCGCCGTCACCAAATCCCTTACAAAATCAAGACTTGCAATCTCCGGCGGTACATCCTTTTCCTTCAGCTTATTCTGCAAAGTCACAAGATCCACCGGAAGATTCTTGCTGTAAAGCTCTACCATCGTGTCGAAAATGATTCCATACTGTTTGTGATAAAAATCCTCGCTGATAAGCATTTCCATCGCCGTAACAATAGCATCTTTATCCATCAGCATGGAACCGACAACCGACTGTTCTGCCTCCAGGCTGTTTGGCATAATCCGTTTGATAAGTGTCTCTTCCATCAATCCGTATCCTCTACTGGGCTTCTACTACGTGCACTGCCAGCTTTCCGGTTACCTTCGGATGAAGTTTAACCGGCACTTCTGTCACTCCGAAGGTACGAATCGGCTCAGCAAGCTGCATCTTTTTCTTATCGAGTTCGAGTCCGAGCTGTTCCTTGGCTGCTGCGGCAATTTCCTTGGTGGAAACGGAACCGAATGATTTTCCGCCCTCTCCCGCCTTCATCTTAAGGGTTACCTTCTTGTCCGTGAGCTCCTCTGAAAGCTTTACTGCCGCCTCATACTGCTCTTTCGCAATCTTTTCTGCATGAAGATTCTGTAACTTTAAATCGTTTAAGTTCTTCGGTGTTGCCTCTACTCCCAATTTCTTTGGAAAAATTGCGTTGCGGGCATATCCGTCACTGACATTTACAACCTCACCTTTTTTCCCTAACGCTTTTACGTCTTCCAATAAAATGATTTTCATTCCTGTATGTCTCCTTCCTTAAGCATCTCATCCAATGTATCTTTGATAATGCGCACCGCCTCGTCGATTGTGCAATCCGTAAGCTGTGCCCCCGCCATATTCAGATGACCGCCACCCCCTAAACGCTCCATGATAATCTGCACATTAATCTCGTCAATAGAACGCGAGCTGACATAAATTTTCCCCTGAAATTCGGTCAATACAAAGGATGCCTTGATTCCTACAATATTTAACAGTTCGTTTGCCGCCTGTGCGCCTACAATAGTAGGGCTTGCAACGTTCTCTGTCTGGCAGACAGAGATTGCAAATGCATTGCGGTATACTTCGGCACGGCGTACCACTTCTGCCCTTGCCTTATAATCCGCCATATCGTTGCGCAGCATCTTGCGCACACGCGTAACCTCTGCTCCCGCACGGCGCAGATAGGCAGCCGCCTCGAAGGTGCGCACGCCCGTCTTTGTCATAAAATTATCCGTATCCATTAAGATTCCGCCGTAGATACAGTCTGCCTCTCCCGGCTCTAACTTGATATTTTCCGTAAAATACTGTAAAACCTCTGCAATCATTTCACAGGCGCTTGACGCATACGGTTCCACGTAGGAAAGCACCGGATTCTCAATGACTTCGCTGGACTGTCTGTGATGGTCGAATACGCAGACCGCAGCACCTCTCTTTAACAGTTCCGGACATTCCGTATAACTCGGACGATTGACATCCACGACAACTACAAGTGTATTTTTATTTGTGATTAATAGCGCTTCCTCATTCCGGATAAAAAGATCCTCCGGATATCCCTTGTCCGAAGTAAAGCATTCCACAAACGGACGCAGGGAAGATGTCACCGTGTTTAATACAATCTGTGCTTTCTTTCCGAGCACTCTTGCCGCACAGTAAACACCGATTGCCGCACCTAACGCATCCACATCGCTGATACTGTGTCCCATAATGACAACATGTTCTCTGCTCTCAAGAATTTCCCGCAGTGCGTGTGCTTTTACCCTTGCCTTTACTCGGGTATTGCGCTCTACCTGTTTTGCCTTGCCGCCATAATAGGAGATTTCCTCTCCCTCACGGACAACAACCTGGTCTCCGCCTCTTCCTAATGCGAGGTCAATGGAAATCCGGGCATATTCATAGTTCTGGTTATAGCTGACACCGCTCGCACCGATACCGATACTGAGCGTGACCGCCATCTCGTTTCCGACCTTGACCGTCTTTACATCTTCAAGGAGATTAAACCGGTCTTCCCGCAGCTTTGCCAAATATTTGTACTTAAATACCACAAAGTATTTATCTTTCTCAATCTTGCGCACAAGTGCATCAATCTCTGTAAAATATTTATTTACTTTCCGGTCAATCAGCGCAACCAGAAGCGAACGCTTTACATCCTCGATACTGTCCAATGCCTCATCATAATTATCGATATAGACTAGACCCGCTACCATCTTCTCTTCTTCATTCTCACGGATGTAACGGTTCATCTCTGTCTCATCAAACAGATACAGTGCCGTCAGGTACTCACTGTCCTGCTCAAGTACCAAAATACTACTGTCCTGCGTCATGGAATCAAAGTAAATTCGCTTCATCACGGCACGGTAGGTTCTGTCTTCAAGCGTCAGGTTGACGCTTCCCACCATCTCTGTTTTCTGAAGAAGTTCCCTTGTCAGCAGTGGAAAAATAGTCGTGATAGACTTATGATATTTTTTGTCCTTCCCGGTAAGCTCCATAAACTGCTCATTCAGCCACAAAATTTTGCCGTTATAATCAATCAGTGCATACGGCACTTCAAATTCATATAACAACTGCTTTTGTACCGTTGCATACTGCGTAGCAAAATTGACCATTTCCTGCACTAGCAGCGGCTTGTTATGAATATATGAGAGCAGTATGATCAAAAAATAGACAACAATAAACACTGAAATGACAGCACCTGATGTGATGTCTTTCGTATAAACCAGGATGTCGATAAAAATCAGTGCAATAGTCAGTATCAACGGCCAGCTGAAATACGTACGAAGCCTTCCCTTGAATTTCACGTTGTTACTTTTCATATTCTTCTCCTAAACCTATCCTCTTACACTCTTACAGCACGATAATCGCTTACCAATGATTATAGCATTTCGGAGATACAAGATAAAGAGTTTTTTATTCCTGCTCGGTCTCCTCCGGCAAAAGCGTCAGATAATCTTCTCTGTCAAGATCATCAATAAAATTGTCGGAAAGAATCTGAATTCCCGATTTTCCATTGAGATTCTCCGTAAAATCCGCTTCCTCATCCGCGCTGTAATGCTTGCCGTCATAACGGTAAATCAAAAATCCCGGTGACATTCCACCTCCGTGAACCGTCGGAATGACATTGTGCCAGCCCTCGGTACACTCGTCATCAATGATAATCGGCGTATGAATATGGTCAATCTCATCCAGCACCGTAAATGTTTCTCCGTCCTCCTTAAGCAGAAGAAGCGGATGCCCCGCAGCATCTTCAAGCTCATCGTTTAATACCACGGCTGCGATTTCCGGAACACCATCTTCGTCAAGCTCTACGTGACAATAGTAGTACCTTGTTTCTCCAAGCATCTCCTGCGGCACCGCAAAATAATCCGTCAAAAACTCTGCCAGCGCAGGATATGGCTCCTTATCCGCATACTGCATTTCCAGAATCGCAGCATCCGAATTTTCCTGTGTAAGAAAATTTATCAGCCCTTCTTCGCTGTCTGACTGTAACTCTTTTTCCTCTTCCTGCTCAAGTTCATCAAGCGTAACATATGCCTTTTCACAGCCCGCCACCGCAGCTCCGACTCCAAAACACATCATTGTCAGTAAAAAGAATCGTTTTCTGTTCATGGTTGTCTCCTTTTTGCTATATTACTTTCTTTTTCAGCCATTTCCCGCTGCAAAATCTGATACAGAATATAATACCACGAATCGTCCAATCTGCAAACATACCAATCCACACGCCCATCGGTCCTACGTCAAGGAAACGCATACAGAATATTGCCAGCGCCACACGGCAGAACCACATCGTACAGGTTGCGACAATCATGGAAAACTTCACATCGCCTGCCGCACGCATTCCATATCCCGGAATAAAAGACGGCACCCACACAAGTGGTTTTACAATTGTAATCCATATTATCATATGAAAACAGATTTCTGTACTCTCAGACTCCGTTCCCGCCAAAAACATGACCGGCTTTGAAATTGCAAACACAAACAGACAGGAAAGAATAATGGCGAGTTCCGCATACATGCTCAGTTTCACAATATAATATTTGGCTTCTTCTTTTCGTCCTGCTCCGATTGCCTGTCCCACAACCGTCATAAGTCCGATTCCGATTCCAATTCCGGCAACACCGTTTACATTTTCAAAAATAATCGCCATTGCCTGTGCCGCAATCGCGGCAGTCCCAAGTGTCGATACCGTCGACTGGATTGCAAGCTTTCCAAACTGGAACATTCCGTTTTCAATCCCGGATGGCACACCGATTGCAAGAATTTTAACAATCAACGGTAAATCCGGACGGATGGAAAAATAGTGATTTAACACAATTTCCTGCCCCGGACGCGCTAATCTGTGGAAGACCACAACCGTGCAGAATATACGTGATGCAAGTGTGGCGAGAGCTGCTCCTGCCACTCCCATATCCAGTGCAAAAATTAATATGGCATTTCCCGCAATGTTGATAAGGTTTGAACTGACCGATACCTTCATCGGATATTTTGCATCCCCCGAAGCCCGGAAAAAGGCTGCCCCGGCATTAAACAGTGCAATAAACGGATATGACAGTACCGTAATCAGAAAATAGATATTTGCCTTCTCCATAACGCCCGGCTCTATTGCGCCAAAAATCAGGTGTAATAACGGCTGACGGAACAAAAGTCCCACAAGGGTCAGCGCCGCGGATATTACGATAACCGTAAGAAATATCTGTTTTGCCGCACGGTTACTTCCTTCATGGTCTCCTCTGCCGATATACTGCGAGCAGATGATTGCCGCACCGGTTGCCATTGCTGCAAAGACCTGAATCACAAGCGTGTTAATGGAATCCACTAATGATACGGCAGAGATTGCCTCGCTGCCCACATTGCTCACCATCATCGTATCCACCATTCCCATCAGGGAATTTAAAAGCTGCTCAATCATCAACGGAATCAGCAGCTTTTTTAAGTCGTTTCCCGAAAAAAGCAGATGATTCTTATCAATCTGGGATGAATCATATAATCTCATGCTTCTTTTGCCTCACTTCGCATCTATCGAAATCTCTTGTAAAGTAATAAAACCGGTTATCTTGCGACAACCGGTTTTAACAGAATCAAATTCTTTTTATTCGCTGCGTTTAGGTAAAGCCTATTCGCATACGTATGGCATAAGTGCAACGTGACGTGCTCTCTTGATTGCCACGGTAAGAGCTCTCTGATGTTTTGCACAGTTTCCTGTGATACGACGAGGAAGAATCTTTCCTCTCTCAGAGATGTATCTCTTTAATTTGTTTACGTCCTTGTAATCGATGGTATTGTCTTTACCACAGAATACGCAAACCTTTTTTCTTCTATGCATTGGGCGTCTCTTCATTGGAGCGCCGTCTTTGTCTGCTGCTTTATTGAAAGCCATGATTGTTTACCTCCTGTTAGGTTTAGTTGAATGGTAATTCTTCATCAATTCCGTCCGGAATGTTCATGAAGCCATCACCGGCTGCGCTGCTCGGAGATGGTCTGTCTCCACCGGAAAAGCCTCCGGCAAATCCACCGTTGTCAGAAGACGCATTTTTGCTCTCAGCAAATTCCTGCTCCTCAACAACTACATCAGTGGTATATACTTTCTGCCCGTCTTTGTTGGTGTAGCTTCCCGTCTGAATCCGTCCGGTAACCGCAATCTTGGTTCCCTTGCGGAAATATTTCTCTGCGAATTCTGCTGCGCGTCCGAATGCAACGCATCCGATGAAATCAGCGCTCTGCTGGTCTCCGTCCCGGCGGAATCTGCGGTCTACGGCAAGCGTATATCTGGCAATTGCAGTTGCCTGGTCACCCTGGGAGTAACGTACTTCCGGGTCTCTTGTCAATCGTCCCATAAGAATAACTTTATTCATGCGATTTCCTCTCTTCTATAGGGAACCTCCGGCTGTGCCGGCCCGTTCTCTTAAGCCTCGTCTTTTCTAACGCATAAGAAACGAAGAACGTTATCCATGATACGAACATCCTGCTCAACTGTTGCAGGAACGGATGACTCAGCATCGAACTGGATGAAGTAGTAGTAAGCTTCGCTCATCTTCTGAACTTCGTAAGCTAATTTCTTCTTACCCCAGTCCTCTACTTCTGTAATAGTACCGCCGGCACGAGTGATGTACTCTTTTGCTCTCTCAACGGTAGCTGTTCTCGCATCGTCTTCGATCTTTGCACTTACAACGAGTGCTAATTCATACTTATTCATGCGAATGTTACCTCCTTTTGGTCTCTGGTCCGCTCCTATTGGAGTGAACAAGGATTTTTATAATATATCACGAATATCGATTTTATCATGGATTCCGCATGAATTCAAGCCTTTTTTCTAATTTCTTTTGTATTTTTTTCAACAAGCGGACGCGCCAGCATCACCTGATGCCCGCACCCCGTACATTTTAATCTGAAATCCGCGCCAACCCGCAGCACTTCCCATTCACTGCTGCCGCAGGGATGCGGTTTCTTTAAACGAATGATATCTCCTACTTCGTATCTGTCCATCTGGATTTTCCTTTCTACTCACATTGAATCTTTCCAAACACTTCGCCAAGCCCTGCCTGAATCAGTAGATCTGCTCTGGCATCCATCGGCGTTGTCGACTTGTTAATCAACACCAGCTTGTTTCCCCTGTAATAATCGATAAGCCCTGCCGCCGGATATACCGCCAACGACGTGCCGCCGACAATTAACATATCTGCATGGCTGATATAAAATACAGCATCCTCAAGCGTCCTCTGATCCAGACCTTCCTCGTAAAGCACCACATCCGGTTTAATTTCTCCGCCGCAGGCATCGCAGTGCGGCGTTATTGTACTGGATTTTAAGATATATTCTGCATCAAATCCCTTTCCACACTTTCTGCAATAGTTTCTTAACACGCTTCCGTGAAGTTCTAACACACGCCTGCTTCCTGCCGCCTGATGCAGTCCATCAATATTCTGCGTCACCACAGCCTTCACCTTGCCCGCCGCTTCAAGCTCTGCAAGCTTGCAGTGGGTCACATTCGGCTTTGCATCCAGACAAAGCATCTTGTCCCGGTAGAAGCGGTAAAATTCATCCGTATGTTTTATATAGAAGGAATGGCTCAGAATGGTTTCCGGCGGATAGTCATATTTCTGATGATACAGTCCGTCCACACTTCGAAAATCCGGGATTCCGCTCTCCGTGGACACCCCGGCGCCGCCGAAGAATACGATATTGTCCGATTCGTTCACCCACTGTAAAAACTGCTCGATTTTGTCCATAGCACTTTTCCTCCTTCTTCTCCGCGAGCTGCGCATCTTACAGGACTTTTTGGATTATAGGAATTTCCTATAATCCAAAAAGTCCCAAAATCATTTGATTTTAGGACTCTTAGTAGTTGCGGGAATAGGATTTGAACCTATGACCTCCGGGTTATGAGCCCGGCGAGCTTCCAGACTGCTCCATCCCGCGATATTTGTTCTGATGCTGTTTATTATAGAACTTTTCCCCGCAAATGTCAAATCTGCCAAAAGTCCTACGTTTTCACCCTGTGTTTTCACATCCTGTATGCCAGGATAACACTCGCCACCGTTCCGGTCAGTGTTGCAAGAAGCGCCCCTGCCAGCGTGTAACGGCTTTTTTTGATGCCGACGGACATAAAATAAACCGACATCGTATAAAAAATAGTCTCCGTGCTGCTCATCATGATGGATGCCATCCGCCCAAGCAGGGAATCCGCCCCGTACTCTTTGAAAATATCGAGTAAAAGCCCTGTTGCTGCCGAGGAAGAAAACATTTTTACCAGTGTCACCGGAAGCAGTTCGGACGGAAATCCAAGCGGCTCTGTAATGTGCGAAAAAATTTGTGCCACAAATTCTAAAAAACCGGATGTCCGCAGCACGCCAACCGCCACCATAAGCCCGATGAGCGTCGGCATAATTCCTAGCACCGTATGGAATCCGTCCTTTGCCCCCTCGATGAACTCTTCATAAATATTGTGACGGTTGATAAGCCCATATCCCACGATTCCAAAAATCATAAGCGGAATCATGATATCCGACAGAAAAAGGATTGCTTTCATTTTCACACCGCCCTGCATCCCTTTGCTTTATTTTATGTCACAATCGTACTTTTTATGAAAGCTTTTTTCTGCGGCGGTTTATGATTTTACAGAAAATAATCGCCGCAAGGGTACTGCACACGGTTGCCACGATTCCCGGTCCCACGATTGCCGCCGGATTTGCACTGCCATACTGGCTGCGGTAGGCAATCAGATTTACGGAGATAAGCTGTAACGAAGAGATATTTAAAATCAGAAACGTGCACATCTCATCGCTTGCCGCATCCCCACTATTTCCCCGCTCCTTTTCTAAGTCTGCAAGCGCCTCCATCGCCTTTAGTCCCGCCGGGGTTGCCGCCCAGCCAAGCCCGAAGACATTGGCAATAAAATTGGTGGCGATATATTCATTTGCGATATGCCCCTTTGGGATGCCCGGAAAAAGAAACTGTAGTATCGGTTTTAGTTTCCGCGAAAGCCCCCCAATCATGCCCGTTTTTTCCGCAATTTTCATCAATCCAACCCAAAACGACATGACACCTGTCATGGTAATGCAGAGTGAAACCGCTTCCTTGGCGGCGTCTAAGGCGCCCTCCGTAACCTGCGGAAGCGTCCCGTGAAATGCCGCATAGACGATTCCAACGAGCATCATGCCTGCCCAGAGATAGTTCATAGCCCCTCCTCTTTGCTTTCCTCTCCCAATATATTCTCTTTTCGCACCTCATATTCACACAATTCTTTACATATGATAGGATGATTCGATATAATAATAGAAGCAATCCTGTTATTTATCATGTAAAGTGAGGAACTGACATTTGAAACCCTATATCTTATCTTCCGGAAAAATTGGTTCTGCTGCACTGCTCTGTGGCTTTTCTCTCCTTCTTACCGTCTCAGGCTGCGGTAAAAATGAGTTAAAGAGCGCCTCCGGGGAATCTGACTCCGAGGAGTTTGACGTTTTTTTAGAAGATTTGTTTTGCTCAGAAATTACGGGAAACACCATCAACCTGCACTACACACTCTCCCACCCGGAGAATTACGGCATTACGGAAATTCCCATTACGCTCGGCGACCTCTCTGAGGAAGCGCTTCTTGCTTCCGCGGCGTCCTTAGAGAATACGAAGGCATCGCTTGAGAAATTTCCCTATTCCTCCCTTTCCGGAAAACAGCAGCTCACCTATGATTTGCTTGAGGATTACCTCGACACGCAGATATCTGTGGCTGATTTGACGTACTACGATGAGATTCTGCGCCCGTCCACAGGCGTTCAGGCTGAGCTTCCGGTGCTTTATGAGGAATACCGTTTTAACAGCAAATCGGATATCGATGACTACCTTGCGCTTATCGGTCTGACCGGAGATTACTTTGACCAGATTATCGAATTTGAGCAGAAAAAGGCAGATGCCGGGCTTTTCATGTCCGATTTTGCCTGCAATACGATTATTTCCCAGTGCCGCGATTTTGCCGCGAAAAAAGATGACCACTATCTCGTTGAAACCTTCAACAACAAAATTGACCGGATGGAAGGACTTTCCGACGAGGAAAAAGATAACTATAAATTACAGAACGAATCTCTCGTGACAGAAGTGGTTATCCCAGCTTACGAAACCCTTGCCACTGCTTTGGAATCGCTCCTTGGAACAGGCACCAACGACAAGGGTCTGTGCTATTTTGCAGATGGCTCCCGCTACTATGAATATCTCGTCTACTACAACACCGGCTGTTCCTCGGATATCTCTGATATTGCCAATATGATTCGCAACCAGCGTACCGATGATTTGGCGGAAGCTGCCGAGCTGACCAAAAAATATCCTGACCTTTGGGAAGAGTGCACCGATGCCGCCTTAAACAACACTGATGCCGCCACAACCCTTTCCAAGTTACAGGAAGCGATGCTTGATGCGTTCCCGGCGGCTCCGGATACCCGTTTTACCGTAAGCTACATTGACGAATGTATGGAAGATTACCTTGCTCCGGCATTCTACATCACGTCCCCAATTGATGATTACACCGATAATTCTATTTTCATCAACCAGTCGACCGACACCTCAACCGTGGAGTACTTCACGACACTTGCACACGAGGGTTACCCGGGACACCTCTATCAGACGGTCATGTCCTATGAAGCGGGGCTTGCCGATGTGCGAAATCTTTTTAACTACCCGGGTTACGTGGAGGGCTGGGCAACTTATGTGGAAATGCTTTCCTATTATTATACCGGGCTGGATGACAACGTTGCTTCCATGCTGCAGCATAACCAGTCTGCGATTTTAAGCCTTTATGCCTCGACTGACATCGGCATTCACCATGACGGCTGGTCTTACGACGACACAGTCACGTTCTGGAACGGTTATGGAATCACCGCTGACGATACAATTCGTGACATTTATGAGTTGATTGTGGAAGAACCCGCGCATTATCTCAAATATTATGTGGGTTATCTGGAATTTCTCGAATTAAAAAAAATGGCTCAGAAAAAATATCTTCTGCACTATGATGATGTCGCATTTCACCGGGCAATTTTGGAAATCGGCCCGGCACCATTTGACATTATAGAAAAATATTTTGCAGATTACTATACTACTTCAGAAGAGACTGATACACATCCCGCTTACTGATGCCCCGGTCCTTTGCCACACGTTTCATGGCTTCCTTCCGGTCAATTCCCTGGTTTTCATAGACTGCCATATGCTCTTCAAGTGACATGTCTTCCCAGGATTTACGGGCTTCTGCCTCAAGTTCTTCAAACGTTCTTCCTTCTATCACAAGGACATATTCCCCACGCGGGTCTGTGTCCTTGTAGTATGTAAGGCACTCAGAGAGCGTCGTCTTCCTCTTTTCCTCGTAACGCTTGGTTAATTCCCTGCACACCGTAATATTGCAGTCTCCGAGCGTCTCGTATAATTCTTCAAGTGTTGCAACAAGATGATGCGGTGCTTCATATAAAATAATCGTCCGCGTCTCGTCTTTTAATTCCTCTAAGATACGCACCCGCTCTTTTTTCTCCCGGGGTAAAAATGCCTCAAACGCAAACCGTCTGGTGGGAAGTCCTGACATTGTGAGTGCTGTGATGCACGCCGCCGGCCCCGGAAGTGAGGTCACTTCGATTCCCTCCTCATAGCAGATGCGCACCAGATCCTCGCCCGGGTCGGAAATGCCTGGGGTTCCTGCATCAGTTATCAACGCAATGTTCTTTCCCTCCCGCAGTTTATCCACAAGCTGGTATGCTTTTTCAATCTTATTGTACTCATGATAGCTTGTCATGGGTGTTTTGATTTCAAAATGATTCAAAAGACGGATGGAATTTCTCGTGTCTTCCGCCGCAATCAAATCCACTTCCTGCAATGTGCGAAGTACGCGGTAGGTAATGTCTTCCAGATTACCGATGGGCGTTGCACACAGATATAATTTTCCTGCCATCTTCTGCCTCCTTAAACATTACTTTCTCTTTGCCAGCCGCGGAAAAAGCGCATACATACACACGCCTGCTGCCACAATCAGAATGGAAATCAGCTGGGATGTTGAAAGCACACCAACGCTTCCCCTGTAGTCGTTTCGCAGAAATTCCACTAAGAAACGTCCGATTCCGTAAAGAATCATATACAGCGCGCCGACACGTCCGTTCTCACGCTCTTTTCTCGCATACAAAAGCAACAGCGCAAAAATCAAAAAGTCTCCTGCACTTGAAATGAGCTGTGTCGGAATCAGGCTCACACCGTTTGGTGCAAAATTAGAATGTGTAAAAGTAATTCCATACCAGGCATCGGTCTCTCTTCCGTAGCAGCAGCCTGCGCAGAAGCAGCCGATACGTCCAAAGCCCTGTGCCATTGCCACCGCCGGCATCACCAGGTCAAAGTACGGCAGAAAAGCTTCTTTTCTCTTGAAGCGGCAGTATAAGAAGCTGGCTAACACGCCGCCGATGATTCCGCCGTAAACGACATAGCCATTCTTAAAATTCCACAGAATCGACGGGTCTTTGAGAACAGAAGGAAGCTCCACAATATAAAAAAGCAGACGCGAGCCAATCATTCCGCCGATAATCGCACAGAAAAAGATGCCCCAGATGGTATCTTCGCTAAGTCCCCTCTTTTTTCCTCTGTAATTGCACAGTAACAGTGCTCCGATAAAGCCGATTGCGATTAACAGACCATACATATGAAGTGTCACAGGTCCGATTGTAATATCATTAAACATATGTGTTTTCCGCCTTTCTTAGTAACCGTAAATGTCATAGATTTCATCCGTGTATACACCCTGTTCCCTGTATACAATCAGCGGTTTTTCCACCGTAATCCGGGATTTTCCACCGCGAAGTCCTTCGATTAACACCATATTCGGTTCACGGTCGATGTAAGGATAGACTAACTTCATCCGTTTTGGTTCAAGCTTATATTCCACCATCTTGCTCATGATTTCTGCCAGACGGAACGGACGGTGTACCATATAAAACCGTCCTCCGGGAACCAAAAGCTTCGCGCTCTCCCGCAGAATATCATCAAGCGTACAGAGCACTTCATGTCTTGCAATCGCTTTTGCCTGCGTCGGCGAGTTAAAGCCGTGGTCTCCAATCATGTACGGCGGATTTGTGGTAATCACATCAAAGGAAGATGCCCCGAAACGCTCTGTAGCATCCTTAATGTCTCCTGTCACCACGCGGATTTTCTCCTCAAGGTGGTTATAGAGCACACTGCGGCGCGCCATATCGGCGCTTTCCTCCTGAATCTCAAGTGCGGTAAAATCCGTTGCATCAGTTTTTGCCTCCATGAGAATCGGGATAATGCCTGTCCCGGTTCCAAGGTCAAGTACCCGCTCACCGGCTTTTGCCGTAGCAAACCCGGAAAGCAGCACCGCATCCATCCCAAAACAGAAGCGTTTCGGGTCCTGAATGATATAATACCCGTTCCGGTGCAGTTCATCGAGCCGCTCATTTTCATGCACCAGGTTATTTTGTGTCGTCAATCTTGGATTTTCCTCCCTTATCCTCTAACGCCGCTAATTCCCTTAACTCCTCCGGAGAAAGTTTTACATTTTCTTTTCTTCTTCTCGGCTTGAAGCGAAGCTCTTCCACCTTATACTCACGCAGTTCCTTCTCATCATCCACCTGAACGAGCACCTTGACGGTCTGGCGCAGTACGTTGACGGAAGAAACTTCTCCGCGCAGTTTGTCATTTGTAGTAACTATATCTCCGACAACCGGAAGACGGCTGTTTAAGTATTCGTAAGTTTCTTCTTCATTCTTAAGGCAGCACATTAATCTTCCGCAGACACCGGAAATCTTCGTCGGGTTCAGGGAAAGATTCTGCTCCTTTGCCATCTTGATGGAAACCGGTGCAAACTCGGAGAGATAGCTGTGACAGCAGAGCGGACGTCCGCAGATACCGATACCGCCCATGATTTTGGTCTCGTCGCGGACACCAATCTGGCGCAGCTCAATACGGGTACGGAACACTGCTGCAAGGTCTTTAACCAACTCACGGAAATCAATTCTTCCGTCTGCCGTAAAGTAAAATAACAGCTTGTTATTATCAAAGGTATATTCTGCTTCCACTAACTTCATGTCAAGCTTGTGCTTTGCAATCTTCTGCAAACAAATCTGGAATGCCTCTTTTTCTTTCTCGTGATTTTTCTGTGCAGTCTTCTCGTCCGCCTCGGTTGCAATGCGTATCACCGGCTTTAACGGCTGTATCACGTTCTCCTCGGAAATCTCGCGCGGCTCCATCAGAACCGTTCCCATCTCCACGCCTCTCGCCGTCTCCACGATAACGTGCATTCCGCTCTTTAACTCAAATTTTCCCGGTCCGAAATAATAAATCTTACCTGCATTCCGAAACCGGACTCCTACTACTTTTATCATATTCTGCCTGTATCCTTTCCTGCTAATTTTCCTGAATGGTGAGAAGCAAAAGCTCCATCACCAGGTCAAAGTTTACGTTTGCCAAGAGCCGTAGCTGCGCTTTCTGCAACGCCTCAATAATCTGTTCAATTCCATTATAGGAACTCTTCTCCGCACGCCGTTTGATGTCATAGACCTCATCCTTAAAAATCAGACCGTTGACATCACCGGTTGCCTTAAAATAAAGAACATCCCGATACCAGACCATCATCAGGTCAAAGTAATCGTTTATCTGAAGTTTGTATTCGCCAATCTGCTTTACCGCTTCCGTCAGTTCATACAAATCAATTTCATGCAGACGTTTCACAAGCTGAAGCACGGACGATTTCAGTTCGTTGAAGTCTGAAGACGAGGCAAGCTGAATCGCCTTTCCGACATTTCCCTGTGCAAAAGCCACACAAATCTGTGCCTGATAATCCGGAATCTGCCAGTTGCTCATCAGATATTTCTCAATCGTCTCATCCGGCACCGCCTTAATATTCAACGAAACACATCTGGAGAGAATCGTCGGAAGAAAGTTATCTGCATTTGTAGTTAAAAGTAAAATAATCGCATATGCCGGCGGCTCCTCGATAGTTTTTAACAGGGCATTCTGCGCCTGCACATTCATCTTCTCCGCCTCGTCAATGATGTAAATCTTGTGCCGGCTGCTGTACGGCTTGATGACAATATCGTTATTGACCTGCGTTCTGATATCATCCACCGAAATCGTATTTGGTTTTTCATGACTTACGTAAATGATATCCGGCTGGTTTCTGCCAAGCGCCTGCTTGCAGGAATGACATTCCAGACAGGCGTCTCTTCCTCCCTGTTCACACTGCACCGTCATTGCAAATGCCTCTGCGAGCATCATTTTTCCCGATTTGTCCGGTCCGTTTATAATATACGCATGGGACACCTTATCCATTGCAATGGCATTTTGCAGATGCTCAATAATCTGTTCATGCCCGATAATGTCTTTAAATCCTGCCATAGCTTCCTACGCCCCTTTCCATTTGCTGTCAAACTCTTAAGTCTACGTTAAAATATCAAGCAGCAAGCCCTGAATTTCACCAATTTTGCTCAAAATGGCAATGTGGTCCTGCTCGTCTTTCACCAGCTCCTGCGCCAGCTCATCGAGATTGGAATCTAAAAGCCGTATCAGTCCGTATACTCTGTGACGTCCCTTTCGGTCAAGGAAGTTTTCACGCGAAAACTTGTGGGAACGATACACAACCTCATTCAAAAAATTGCGGATCAGCTCTCTGTAATGCTTCATGTCCCGCACATCCATATGCTGCGCCAGCCGGTTTCCCTGCGCCGTGATGTCATTTAACAGCACATCTATCTTCTGCTGCAAATCCGCATCGGAAATCGCACTTGCCAGTGTAAATTTGAAGGAACCGTCGCCCTCGACTGTCGTCTCTGTGTCCGGCACCTGTGTCACCTGTGCAACATTATTGACTTTAATATCCAAGACGCTCACCTTCCCTTATATAATGTATGATGTTTCGAAGCGTATCTTCCAGATTTTCGTTGGAAAACCGGGTGTCTATTCCTGCTTCTTTTAACTTCTCTTCCGAAAAATCTGCCGCGTCAGCCAAGAATCTGCGGCACATTTCTTCATATTTTGGTTTTTCCTGCTGACATTCCCTGGCAATCGCACGTTTTAGCCGCTCGCCATCCTCCACCTCGATGTAGATGGGAACAACCGCTTTTTCTCCAAAATAACTGCGTATCTTTAAATAGCTCTCGAGCGTTCCAATGAGAAGATAGCGGTTTTGTCTGTCAAGGTCTATCTGTCCGTCATCCACGGTAAAATATTTCCAGATGCCCTGCACCGTATGGTACTCCCGCAACTCAATGATTTTGCCCTGTCGGTTAAGCTCTGCCACCTTCGCCTCATCGCAGAAAAAATATTCCCGCCCGTTTTGTTCTCCTGCCCGCATGGGTCTTGTCGTATATGGAATAATGGTCTGAAAGGAAAGCTCCTTTTCTTTTCGCAAAAGCCCGAATAACGTATCTTTGCCGGAAGAGCTTTTCCCCATCACGCAATAAATTCTGCCCATATTTCCTGCTTTCTTAGTATAATATAGTCTTTAAAAATATACAATCGTTATCCACCGATACACCGCCGCCCTGTAGGGTCAGCCCTTTTCCCCGGCACGTCTCAAGCCGGTTTACAAATTCTTCCGTAATCTGCTCTCCCGGCACGATAAGCGGAATTCCCGGCGGATAAAGATACACAAAATCCGATGATATCCTGCCAAACGCCTCTTTCGCCGGAACCCATTCACAGGGAAGTTCCTCCGCTGCGGCAATCTCAAGCTGCCCCGGATTTGGCGCGTAAATCTGACGGATAAAATGAATCTCTTCTATTATAGCACCTTTCATGGTTCCTGTCTTGCACAAATCATTGTCAATTTCATGTAATGCAGCGCAAAGCCTGTCAAATCCTTCCTCCGTATCCATGACGCTTGTCATTGCAATCGTATAGTCACCGGATGCCATCTCAAGCTCTATTTTGTATTCTGTAAGAAGCCGCTCTTTAAGCGCTTCCCCACCAAGCCCTGTCCCTGTGGTAAATATCACAATCTTGGAGTAATCCCAGTCAAACGCCTCTTCCCCGCCGAGCATTTCCCGCGTCAGTACTTTAAGCGCCTTCAAATCCCGCACACGTTCATAAAAAGACGTAAGCTTTCTTTCATACTCTGCAAAAAGAGTTGTCTGTTCCTCCGCCATCATCCGGACGCAGGCATCCATTCCTGCCATAAAAAGATAGGACGGCGAACTGGTCTCATAGATATCCAGAAAACGCTCCACCTGCTCTGTGCGAATCCGCCCTGAGCATAAATGCAGCACTGCTGTCTGCGTAAAGGACGGCAGGGTCTTGTGAAGGCTCATAATGACCGCATCCGCGCCCTGATGTACCGGGCTTTCCGGGAATCCGCCGCCAAAGCCAAAATGAGCCCCATGCGCGGCATCCACGATAAGCGGCACACCGGATGCATGTGCCACATCCGCAATTGCCTTAATATCTGAGACAATCCCCTCATACGTCGGGGATGTAATCACAACAGCGCCACAATCCGGGTGGGCGGCAAGCGCTTCTTTCACCTGCTCTGCGGCCACCTGTCCCTGGATTCCACAGTCTGCAATCACGGGATAGAGATATTCCGCCGACAGCTCCCGAAGCGAAATGGCATGGTATACCGCCTTATGGCTGTTTCGCGCCACAAGGATTTTCCCTCTCCGCGGCACTGCCGCACTGATTGCGGCAAGCAGTCCGCAGGTGCTTCCGTTGACCAGATAATAGCTCCTGTGTGCTCCGTAGAGCCTTGCCACACGCTGCTGCCCCTCTTTTAAAATTCCTTCCGCGTGATGAAGATTATCAAATCCCTCAATCTCCGTGATATCTATCGTATAGGGATTTAAAAACGGCAGGGGTCTTCGTTTATGTCCCGGCATATGAAACGGGTAAATTCCGCTTTTGGCATAAGCGGCAAGTTTTTTATCCAAATATTCCATCGTAACTTCTCCTGAAAGTGCACCATTCCTCTTTTTGCAGGAATGCACTTTTTATTATGACATGAAAAGATTTGCAAAACAAGGAAATAATATGCTATAGTAGTGCGCAGATATTGTTTAGGAGGACCTTTATGGGATACGCACTCGTAATCTTATGTGGCGGAAAAAGTACCCGCATGGGCACTGACAAGGCACTGCTGCCTTTTGGTGACTACTGTTTAATTGAATACCTGGTCAGACGGTTTTCCACGTATTTTTCCAACATTTATCTGTCGGTAAAGAAAAAAGGGGATTACGCCCACTTAAATCTCCCGGTCACAGAGATTGCGGATATTTATCCCAATGCAGGTCCGATGTCCGGCATTTTTTCCGGTCTGTCCATGATTGACGAGGACGCCGCTTTTTTCATGTCCGTGGATACTCCTTTTTTGGAGCCTGAAACCGGAATTGCACTCCTTGAAGGCTTAGACGCTGCCGACATCTGTACGATACGCGGAAAGGCGAATTACCTTGAGAGTGCAACCGGCGCCTACTCTAAAAATTGTATTACAGATATAGGAAAAAGCCTTTTGCTGCATCAGTTTGCACTCCAGCCGCTCCGCGAGAAGTGCACAACCCGCTATCTGACAGAGAAATCGCTGTTAAACCACACAAAAACCCCCGTGGAATTCCAGTTTTACAACCTCGACACGCGTGCAGATTATTACCACGCCCTTCGGATGTTAAGCGGAATCCGTTCCCAGGAATCCTCCGATGCTCTGATTGAATATTTTAACGACAAGGAAGACCTCTTTCGTCACCGCGTTCCTGCTATCTCGTTTTGTGCAAAGCCCGGAACGCTTATGTCTCCTTTTATAGAAAAACTGGTCCCTCTGTTAAAACGGGACGGTCTCACCGTCACCTATCTCACCAGAGAAGACCTGTCTGTTATTTTTCACGATATGAAAAATGCCGTTACGCCGGAAACGCTGACCGCGGCATTAAATACTTCGGATTTGCTGTTGCTTGAAAATTTCGGCGAAGATTCTCCAAACCCGGTGGAAATTCTCCGCAAAGGCTGGTCTGAGGAACTGACCGCGGATATCTCAAAGTTAAAGGCAGTCGTCGCCGATTTTCCTGTTCCGGAAGAACTGCTTACCGGGACAGCTTCCGATGACGCCCCAAAAACGCTTCCCTGCTTTGATTTTGGCAAGCCACGGGATTTTGCTGCCTTTATTGTTGAATTTTTGCGCCAGTTTCCGGACTAACCAAGAAAACGCAACAGCTCCGGCATCCAGTCACCGATGAACACCTCATCGCGACACACTGCCTCCCAGATTGGCGGCAGAAATTTTGCCAGAAGTTCCATCACGTCCTCAAAAGAGGGCGTTTTTTTCTTCTGCTGGCGCAGATAACGCTGCCAACGCTTCTTCATGTACGGGTAATCCCGATAGGAGAGTATTTCCTCCACCCGCTTCATTGCAGCGTCCATATTCTGTTTCTTGCACGCTTCTCCTAAAAGCTCCCTGACCCATCTTCCATCAATCATTTCGTGGGAAAGAATCTCATAGATTTCCGCATACGTTTCCATATCAGAAAGCAGCTCCATATCCCGAATCACCGCAAAAAGTTTCTGTGCCAGAAGCTCCTCTATCGGATACTGTAAATAGGAGATTTCCACCCCATCCTCCACGCAGGAAAAAAGCGTCTTTTTTGCCGGAGACATTTTCTGTACCGCAAAATCTTCGTTTTCCCGTATGAAAACACGCACCGGAACCTTCATTTCTTCAAATTCTGCCACCATCGAAAGACAAATGTCGTTTCTTCCATTATTTTGTACGGTTGACAGATTCCCCATCCATTTGATTTCCGGTGTTTTCTCTTTCTGCACAATGCAGGCGAGCATCAGAAATGCAAGCTTCGGCGACAATGTCTGCCCATTGACAAGCGCACCGCTCTTTTTCGCCTTTTCATCCGTCACATATGTAAATTCAAGTGCCAGCACATTCTGCCTGCGGTACTGCTCCACACCGAGACTGCTGCCATTTAGCAGCCACAGATTACCGCCAAATTCCGATTCTGCCAGAAGAGACAGCACTTTTTCTAAGACAAATCCGGCTAACAGCCGGGAAAAAGGAATCTGTAACGCCTCACTCCTGGCTTTCAGTTTCGCTTTTGTCATGCTCCTCCCCTTCCTCTACAGCCACACGCCAATCATCATCTGCACTTTTTTGACTACTCTGCGCTCTCTCGCATATTCCATAAGCTTTGCGACGTCCTTTTTCGGATCCTTGATAAACGCAAATACACCTTCCCGCAGCACCTCACGTTCCATCTTGTCCTCGTATTTGAGACAGTCGCACACAAGACGCTCTTTTTCGTAAATTTTCATCGTTCCGCCGCCAAACGGAATTTCCGTTACCCCAAGCTCCAAGGTTTCCGCCTCAGTGTAAAGCGGAAGCACCTGCGGATAATCCAGATGAAACCGCGACTTCGACGTATTCTTGTCCACCGCAAGCCGGTAGCCGTAAGGCTTTCTCTCAAGATAGCCATACGCATCCAACGCACTCTCCAATGTGAGCACACAGTCCGGGAACAGCTTCGCAATCAGCTCGTCCTCCGAAAAATCCGACAGACGGACACAATAATATCCGTTCTTTAACCGGATTAAATCTCCTTTTTCCACAAAGTCCAAAATTCTGCGGTAGTCAATGTCTAACTCCTTGAGGCTTGACCATTTTACCACACCGCCGTTTTGGTAAATAAATTCCTTTACACGCTCTAAAATCAGTTCCCGTTTCTCGTTGATGACATATGAATCCGACATCGTAATCTCCCCATTCCGGCGCCTCCCCGCGCCCAACAATCTCATGATTTACACAACATTCTGCCACGCATCAAACACTCATGCGGTACTTATTTTAATTTCACTATAATTCAAGTAACTGCCTTTGTCAATTTCTTGTACATTCTGTTTTTTTGTCGTAAAATAAAATATCAAATTTTTTTATTCAAAAAGGAGCATTTTCATGGAATATACGTCTGGAACTCCCCGCAAAAATCCCTCGCATGAAACCTCACCCGCGTTTGAAGGCAAATATTTAACCATCATATACAAAAACGACAGTAATCTTAAAAATTACTGTCGTTTTTTACGTTTCATACATTGATTAACGTCGTCTCCGTCGTTTATGTTTTTTCCGGATTCTTTTACCGCTGCCAAACAAATCTTTTCTCTGTTTTCTTACTTCACGATTGTGACGGATAATGTAGATATTGTCCACGAAATATTTAATCACAAATCCAATCACAACGAGTGCCACAACACCAAGTACCGCAAGCACAATCACCCACGGATGAATCCAGATGACGGAATTCTGTTCTTCTACGCTTTCCGTCTCTTCATTCATCTTTTCATTATCAAACACAAAGCCCTGAATCTGTACCCCTGTCCGCACGATATCCGCTTTTCCCACAACACGGTCCGCATACCTATATTCTATCGTGCCTGCCACGTCCTTATCACTGCTGTCATAGACAATGGAGGATGACGCATCGGAAAATTCCGCCGTCTTTGGCAAAACGATACTGGCATTCCGGTCGATATCCACAAACGCCTCATTCGTGTTCAAAGAACCCGTGCTGGTCTTTTCCATGGCATTATAGCTGGTCTCATTTTCCGCAACATTAAAGAGCTGGAAATTATCAAATGCATAGTCAAACAGTGCAATACTGTCCTCCCACTGATGCGGGACCTCCGTCCGCATGACCACGCAGATTAAGGTCATACCGTCTTTTTCCGAAATCGTTACAAGCGTATAGCGGGCATCGTCGGTATATCCTGTTTTTCCACCCACGCAATACGGATAAACATAATTGAACTTTCTGGAAACTAAAAGCTCATTGTGGTTGTTTAAATAAGTCGCCTCGTCATGTTTATTGGTCGGCGGAATCGTATAACGCGCCGTTCCCGTGATAATGCGGAATGTTTCATTATTATATGCAGCCTGCGTAATCAACGCCATATCATAGGCACAGGTGTAATGATTTTCATCCGGCAGACCATGCGGATTGGCAAAATGCGTATTGACGCACCCTAATTCCTTTGCCTTCGCATTCATCATATCCACAAAGCCTTCCACGCTGCCGCCGACTTCCTCGGCAACCGCGTATGCACACTCATTTGCGGATTCCAGCATGATAGCATAAAGACATTGCTCTAACGTCATCTGCTCGCCATAATCTCTTGCAATTCCAGAGCCTTCGGTATTGTCGATTGCCTCATTTGAAAAGGTAACCACCTGATTCAGCTCTGCATTTTCTAACGCTACCAGCACCGTCATAATCTTGGTAATACTCGCCGGATACTGCTTTTCTGTTATATTTTTATCGTAAATAACCGTTCCGGTAGACTGTTCCATCACAATGGCAGATTGCGCATCCACTTCCGGTGCCTCCGGCCAGTAATCTGCCGCCATTACCTGTTTCGGAAGGGCTGCCGCCATTAAAAAAATGCCGAACACCAGTCCACACGCCCGCTTCAAATTCCATTTTATCTTCATTTTGTCACTCCAAATAACTTACAGCCGTTTGCCACAACTAGTATCAGTATAATCGCAGGGAAAAATACTTGCAACAACTTTTCAAAATAACTTTTTTTCTTTCTCTTTTTATTATAAAATGAAATGGAGTTTATGCCCCGACAGATGGGTAATCTGAATGAAAGAAAGGTTTTTATATGCGTTTACGGAATATCCCCGGCGCCGATGAGGCGATTTTAAACAGTGAATATTGTATCAAGGAGCCTGCCTGCGAGCGCGGCAGCTGGCAGTCGCACTTTCCTTCCAAAGCTCCTCTCCACATCGAGGTTGGAATGGGAAAAGGCCGTTTTATCATGGAAATGGCTGCTGCCCACCCGGATATCAATTATCTGGGCATTGAGCGCTACTCAAGCGTCCTTTTACGTGCCCTTCAGAAAATGGAGTTAAATCCGCTTCCCAACTTAAAGTTTATCTGCATGGATGCGGCAGCGCTCCCGGAAGTTTTTGCACCGGAAGAGGTCTCCCGGATTTATTTAAACTTCTCCGACCCCTGGCCAAAAGACCGCCATGCAAAGCGCAGACTTACCTCCCGCGAATTTTTTGCCCGCTATGATGCAATTCTTGCCAAAAACGGACGGGTGGAATTTAAAACCGACAACCAGGACCTCTTCACGTTCTCCCTCGAGGAGATTCCGGAGGCCGGCTGGCATTTAGACGCCTCCACCAGAGACTTACATCACGATGCCGTTTTAAATGAAGGAAATATTATGACCGAATACGAGGAGAAGTTTTCTTCTCTTGGCAATCCCATCTGTAAGCTGATTGCGAGCAGATAATTTTAACAGCATAAAACCCGGGCAGGGAAATGATTTCCCCGCCCGGGTTTCTTCTATCTGTCAAATCTGATTTTTCTTCTCCATAATTTCCTGAAACACAAAAAGAAAGCACCAACCCCGCAGTCCATTCTGCAAAATCAGTACTTTGTAGTGCGCCACCAGGGGTTCGAACCCTGGACACCCTGATTAAGAGTCAGGTGCTC